>Ga0209700_108441_pt1 | contig 13189 bp, 4 predicted proteins | sample SiratroredBW_FD_187528 | JGI IMG/M metagenome (GOLD analysis project Ga0209700, IMG submission 187528) | Root nodule microbial communities of legume samples collected from California, USA - Siratro red BW (SPAdes) (version 2) | ecosystem: Host-associated > Plants > Roots > Nodule | place: USA... | reverse complement strand
ATCCACCTAGTTTTTCCTACCCACACATTCTCATGAGATCTCTCCACCACCTAGATTCATTGGAATTTGCTTATTTATATATATATATATTTATATATATATATATATATATATATATATATATATGAATTTTAGTTTATTTAATATTTTACTTTACTATTTATCTAATTATAATTTTATAATCATTATTTTAAGTAAAGAAGATTACCTTTGACATTACATTTTTAATATCATCATCTTTACTTCTAATTTTTAATTTAAGGACAATTAATAGTTAAATTCGCAATATCTAGTCTAATTAAAAGAAAATATTTTTTATTCATTAATTAAATAACAATATAGATTGTATATACGTAAAATAGTTTTAATTTTTTTTTCCTGATTGAGTTGTAAATATCAATCATATTAATAATACTTTATGTTAGCTTAGAGGCAATAACATCTGTCAAGCAAATTGTTTGGTTTGTGATGTTAGATAGAGTGTCAACAAAGAAAAACTTAAACAATATGGATATAGTGTTCGAAAATACCTTATGTGTCGTGTGATAGTGGGCTGAATCAGGTAGTCATCTTTTTCTAACATGTAATTCAATTATAGAAGCCTGGAACAAGTGCTACTAATTGGCTATGATGAGTAGAGTGCAACATAATGAGATTAGACTTCACTTTTAACAGTTTGTCATTCTGGATTTAAACGATCTTGGAAATAGGATACGGAGAGGCATGTAAATTGCTCTAGTTTCAAATATATGGTATCAAACGAATGGAATAATATATAAATGGACACAAATGAAATTTTTAATAAATATAACACAACTCAAAAATGTGAGTCTGGTTAACAAGGCAATATTTTTTTTTCGGATTGGTGTCTTAAGCCAATGATTTGTATTAGTATGATCATTAAGGAGATAGAAAAAAAAATAAATTATAAAAAACATTGTTAATATCCATATTGCTTTTAGGACCTCTTAAGTTATATGTGCGGAGTCTAATATCAGTACATCATGTGGATAGTAAAAGAGACATGAATATACAAATAGATAAGGTAAGGTGGATAAAAAATTACATGTGTACTCATATTGAACAAAAGAATTGATGAAATATTGTATGTATGTAATTTATACTATTTGTTATGAGGTAACATTCTGAGGCTCCATAGTCTAGAGACAATATGTTTTGTAGTTGCACATCAATTAGAAGAAAACTAAGTATATGAAGGATATGCTACCATAACTGATTTAGTAATTAAACAACAAATATATTATAAGGTTAAATCAACTAACAAGATTTAGAGAGTAATTCCAACATAAAAGACTATAACAGGCTCTAGGTCTTGAACACAATGCAATAATTTTTTGGTTGAGTAATTCAAAAGCAGTTTTGGTTGAAATATAACATGTGACAAAATATGAGTCCGTTCAGTATGATTAAGTTATAAAATAAGACAAGTGGAATACAAAGTACATGTGTCCTATTTATTGAGAACTACACTTTTTGAATGTTAATATAGAAAAATACATATTAGTAGTATATATTTTTGAATGTGTGAATGAAATGTATACTAGTGACATAATGTCTCTTTTTTTAAAAGGTTGAAATACTTGAAATGTTCCTTTTGTTAATTTATTCTTGTTTTTCTGATTAAAAAAATTAAAAAATTAATCATATTAACAAAAATCTTAATATTATTTATGGGAATACCAATAATTTTGCTATTTGGTTACCGGGTAAAAGAACTTATCCCTATATCCTTTATTTCATTTTTTTTATAAAAGGTCTCGATCGATTTAGTAAAAAAAGAAGGATTTTAAAATAGAAATAGTATCATTTAATTTTAAAATTATATTTATTTTGATTATATATAAAATCATAACATAATGTACAATTTCTAAGTTTTGATAACAGTCTAAAAGTTGCGTTATCAATCTTAGATTTAGATTAACTAGCATGTCCAAAATGCATAGCATAATTATTTTATATACAATAATTTAATTGTTTATGATATTATTATATTATTTAATTTTTTAATATTTTGATACGTTTAATAGTTTTACACATTGTTTAAGAATTGAAACCAAAATATGTTTAAATATATTTTTCTCTTTTAACTTTTTAAGATGCTTTGTAAGGACGAAATAAAATTTTGAATTTCAAAATAAAATTTTTTGTAAACTATGATGATACATAAAATTTGAATAGTAAACATTATATATAATCTTAATTTTAATTATCTTAAATCAAAATAAGAAAAACTTATCTTTTTAAACTTATATGTCTCAATCAACTAAAATCTTTCTGTCTCAACTATAATATTTATTCCACGTCCACTTTATAATTCTTAAAGATAGTTTTATTTCTTAAGTTTCAAATCTTCCAAATAACCACTACCCGCATACATCTCCACATGTTGTCTTTATCATTAAGTTCCAATGTATAAAATTATTTGAAGTGATTCTATGGTAGGTGATGTTCTACTTTTCTTATATTACACACGTTCCACACTTCTAAATCATTAACCCGTGTGGATTTTAAAACATAACTAAATATTGTCTCTGTAGGTAAAAACCCCATCGTAAGTCCACTGTATGATTATGTTATCATACTGTGCACAAAATATGATTATAAACCCTAAATATGGAGAATCCCCGCACCGCAAAATTTTCCGATAACAACTCATTTTGCCAATTTCTATTCAGTCTCCAACCACCAGCACCTTCTTTCTAGCAAAGCCACCTGGAAACTGGGACAGTATTAGTAATAGAAGCAGAAAACATTATAAAAACAATGCACCGTCATTTATGAACTGAGCGAATCTTTCTAGATTAGCTTTCAAGCGCATATAAACCAATAAAGCAATGAAGCCAATTTTCGGAAAATGACAGAGAATTGTTTACTAGCAAACTCATTCATTCACTTATGAGAAATCACTATCTGAAAGGGGCCCCTCTCACCCAACAACTAATTACAGATAATTAAAATCGCACGCTTAAATCGATTGTTTTATTGTCCTATTAGAGTAATTATGTTTGTAACAAGTAAGTGGCTATAGTGTTAATGATTGATGTATACTAGATAATGACTATGATTTTGATGATAAAATTGTCGTTTGTAATTTTTCCTTTGCTTAGAAGGGGAGTTAATGGATAATGGGGTGTAAGCTATATCATTTCAAATTCTGCACATAACACAAAGATTTGAAGTGCCATGTAGCTCTGTTCTTGTCTCCACTTGATGCCAATTAATTAATGTTTTACCCTTAAAATTATATAGTGGTATATGGTCAACATACCAAGCAAAAGGAACAACTTTGATGTTTTTTCAGGTTTAATCCGGATGATGATGATACATATTCGAATTTTTGCCAATAATTTTCCCTTGACAATCCATCACATTAATCTGAAATTATGCTTGACTAAATGCAACCATTACTTATACAGATAGATATATTTGTTTGCTAAATTTCTTTTTAGAGTTTTATCGTGAGGTTATGAAAATACTTTTTCAGGAGTAGAAAAAACAATTTTAACTATTTTGTTTTAAAATTAATTTTAACTATATGGTTATTCGTAAATGATTAAAATTAATATTATATATATAACTATTTAAAAAAGTAACAATACCATTTTAAAAATTACATAAATTTTTATTTTATTCTTAATTATGATAATTAATTTTAATTATCAAAGTTTTACTCACGAGACCTTATTTGATTCATCGTCTATCTTCTTTCCTTGCTGGAATTTCGCGAGTTTAAAAACTTATGATACTATATTGGAATCATTGCGGTGCTAGAAGCCTGAAAATACAGTGGAAACAGCTTTTAGAATGTAGCGACCTTTTATTATACCAGTGTGCTTTTTTATAATGTGATGAGATCTTATTTGTAATTCCTCCACAACTACAAAACAATGTGATTCTTTGGAAACAAAATTGACATGTCCTCTTCTGTTTAGTTTGAACATGTTTAGGCGATCACATTTGACATAAAAAAGAACTTAAATATTAACATTTTAATTATTATTTTTACTTTTAACCTAAGATATTAATACATATTATTATATTATTAAAATGGATTTTCAAGTATTTTCTATGGGTATTAAACTGTCATTTTTCTTATATGTTTTGTCTTTATGACTGCAAAAGAAGTATTTTTAAAAAAGATACTAACACTGAATATATGTATTAATTTGACTAAATTTAGGTTCATTTGGGTAAGGAAAAAGACTATTTTGACACTCCCATTTATTATTATTATTATTTAACAATTTGAAATAATAATAAAATATTAAATAAGTGATTTAATAAAAATATAAATTAAATTATTTAATAAAAATTAGTAAAAGTGGTTGTGATATAGTTGCATCAATTTTGAAGAGTCTCAAGATATCTCCCTTTAGCTAAAAATTTTGGAAAACAAATCTCATAGATTGCTTGATGAGACTTTAGATGGAGGGTTCTACAAAAGGATTGTAGGCACGTAGTATGATGTGTAGCAACTGATATAGGTATACATAAAAAATAGAGTTCTAGGTGTGTAGGTATGCTTGTAGGAATGGACAAGCTTATTAAGGTTTACACCCACTATCTAGTTTTTTATCTTTGTCTGAAAAAAAAAATACCTTTAAAAGGTGAAAAAGCCCAAAAACAAACTAACCCTACAAATGAAGTATATGTTGTCATGATATAAACAAGAATTCATTGATACATATATAATAACATCCTTGGCCACAATACAGCAGCGAGGCTATATAGACAAAAAATTCAAAGCAACACAAGAGGAGGAACTGCACTTGTTAATTTCAGTTGAAAATTTCACTCTCCACAGTTATAAACCGGTTGATGAGGCTATTGCTAACACTTGTATATATAGATTTCTTTATGGGATGGGTTAGGTGGCAGTGATCTGAAAGCATGGGAAAGTAGTGAAGTAACCGGTTTTCACTGAAGTGGGGAAAGCTTTAGTCCAACAAAGCATCCACTTTGTTGAGATAAATTCTTTAATATATATATATATATATATATATATATATATATATATATATATATATATATATATATATAATATATATATATATATATATATATATATATATATATATATATATATATATATATAATAGATATATAGATATAGATAGATAGATATAGATATAGATATGATACCAACCAGACACATTATATTAAATTAAAGGTCTTACTAAATGTGACTCTTAGTCTTCTATGTGCAGTTATATCGTATTCAGTTTAATTTATAGTAGTTTGCTGCGTTGGTTTTCTGGTCTTTCTGTTTTGGTGTTCTCATGACTTTCTGATATAGATTGGTCTTCAAGGTATGTTGTTTACAGATCTCAGAACTTATATTGCACATTCTGGTGCTAGTCTTGAGCATCCCTTGTGCTTAAGATCTAGTATTGATAAAACAATATGAATTGGCATATAAAAGGTAAGAAAAACAAATCTAATGATATACAATACAGGAAAACACATGCTCGATCTTGGGACAATATAAGGAAATAAGTTTGTTGAAGCAATGATATCAGCAATAATAACGCTGTAACAGCATTGAAACATGACCTGTACATATACTGATAAAGGAGGAGCAAAGAGATAAAGGAAAAGGAAACCATAACACAGCAGCCTTAATTAGAACGTTGTAAGCATGTGCATGTCAGATTCCTCTACCTCACCGCACATTGGCCTAGAAATTAAAATCTAGCAATATATATACTTTCGTTGATGCAGCTTTAAAGAAATTCTGAACAGTCTCTAGAAATGGGAAAGGGAATACGGGGAACATTTTCCACATGCTTCTCCAAATGTTTGGCTATTCTCACTAAAGCCTCTTACATCAAGATGTAATGTATCAATGTTTGAATGCCAGCTTCAAACGTTCCCCACAAAACTTTCCAGCGTGATATCGGCTAGTATTGTTGAGCATTAAGATTGGTCCACCTCCTGTGGCAATAAAAAAATTTCAAAATATTAGATAAATAAAAATACATCATGAATTATGTTAGGAATTCAACTTACATAATAGTGAGAAGTTTAATGTGGAGGCCATATGTAACTAATAATATATTTAACGTATCATTACATGTACGTTGTGGTGTCATATAAATGATCATTATTTTTTTTAGCTAAATAAATTATATAAATGAAAAGCACAAATGGATGCTTAACTTTTATTCAAGATATATCTATGCTCTTTTGTTATGATTTTTTATAAAACAGTAAAATATACAATCTAAACTTTTCAAATTCATTTCTCTATCTTAACCACTATGTTATAATTAACATTAAAAACACACAATTAAAAGTCATATTTCTACTAAATAAAAATTAAATATAATGGATTGTATTTGAGTTTACAGCCAATAACTTCAACCCTTTTAAAAAAAAATAATAATTCATATTCATACACGTCCTTGAACTAACTTTACCACCACTCAACAAATACAATGAATCCTATACATCATTTATAAAATCCATCACCAAAAACAAATGTTACACACTACCAAATACCAAGACAATACAGTTTTTAATTAGTAAATCAAGACTGTTAAACAAACTTTCAATGATATAACCCTTATACAAAAGTTGCTACAAAATATTAAACTTCTAAGTATAGGTTAATCTAGCCATCAAATGGTTATATATTTTCTACCGAGTGATATGAACTAACATAATCGATTCCGATTCGATTTGTGTTATAGGATGACTTTCAAAAATTCTCCTATATATGATACAACATATTTGTTTAATTCAAAACACTCCTCCTTCCAAAAGATTTGCATACAAATACCTCATATTGATAATGTTAACCATACATATTCCTGTAAAGTAAAATTTTCCATCACACATATATATATATATATAAAAGCCGAAATAGGTTTTTGAGGGAAAAAAAGTATACTTTGATTTTACCGTGGGTTTTTCACGAATGTGAAAGAGACAAGAACCATGAGTCTTTGTTGTATTTTCATTTGTATTAATTCTTTATTCATGACGGGTTTTGCTATGGATAAGAAATTAAATTCAAATAAAGAGAAATAACTTATATGATGCAATGAGATATAACTGGCTAGTCTGCTTTTATATAATATTTCCTAAAAGAACCTAAGTTATCAATTATACGTATATGACCAATATTCTTTATCATGGTGATTCAGCAACCAAAATTCTTAGTTCTAACAAGTTCAATAAATGTCATTGGTAGTATAAGCTTCACGATGAAACGCAGATTAAGGAATTAGCGAATGGTTCTTGAATTTCTTGAATGGTTTCCATTTCTTAAAATGTTTTGCAAACATTCTGCATATTGCTCATGGAATTTAACATATGAGTAATGCAATTTTTGAACCTTCATAGCTATCAGTTTGGCAACTTCCACCAATATGACCCAACCATCCAAGAAGAGCCCAATAACTATTTTATTTAAATATAACAAATACGAAATAAAAGAGAAGGAAATGACTTTAAAGCCTCAGAGAATGATCACATTACATCAATTTAAACTTATTCAAAGGGATATAAAATATTCAAATCAAGTTTAGGAGATTAAAACAAATTAAGTTGTAGTAGTCCTTTTAGAGTGTCACAATGAATAACATGTTTGACATTTGACTACATCAAATTTGACTAATTAACTAACAAATCTTCACACTAGAAAACCAAGATGGTTCAAAATCCTTATAATCTAGTCAGGACTTTATCTCACAGTCAGGACTGTACACAAATATCAACTCAAAGCGAATGAATTAAAGATTTAACTGTTTAAGAATTCATAGTTAAGGGTCTTGAGCTGGAATTAATAAATGATTGAATCTCTCCTCTCGCCCTTTTTAAAATTTTTGGTGCTAGTTATTTTTCTCACAATTATGTCCGGTGTGTTCATCTTTTGTGCATGATCCCGTTGTAGTTATTGTTATTTGTGTTTTAAGCGAATTAGTTTTGTGCAAATTTATTGTACGTTTCCTATTTGATTTAAATTGTGTTCAGAGGAATTTTGTCATCATAAAGCATCGACCTTTTCTTCTATCTCCAATTACCAGTCTCAAATCTTTGGTAACTAAAGTGAAGAATTTTTAAATTTAAGTATAACACTGAGTAAAAATAAGAAATAAAAAAAATTGAATAATATGTGAGAAAAACAAACTCACAATTATATCATCGGAAGATTTTGAATTGTAAGTACCAGTTAACTTATGACTGATTGTATCAAATATCGTTAATTACAACCTCAAAAGAACCCATCAGTTTTTAAGCATAAAAAAAATAAAATGAGTTGCTTCTTTTGGGTTAATCCTTTTATCAGCATGCCTTAAAATGATATAAGATTTTGTAGTATTTTAACTAATGGTTTAATACAATAAGTAGCTAAAAACTCCACAGACTGCTTACAATAATAACACTGCGAGTGAAATTAGATGTAAAATTGAAAAATCAGTAGTTTAATAAAGTAGACCAGCCAATTCATAGGGCCATCTATAAACATCCGGGAAGCTACAGATGTCTCACCTGGTAACCATGATAAAATTTATTTTCTGAGCGTTATGGTCATCACACATAATTGCACAAAAAATCAGCATTGAATTGCTAGTAATAGATGTTGGCAATCTCTTGAAGATAAGAGAAAAGCTCTTGTGGTTTAGACAACATGGGCATGTGATCAGCTCCACAAATCACTTTGACCTCATTAGGAGGGTTTCTTTCAACAATTGACAGTTGAAAATCGTGGTCCATTATTTTGTCTTGTTCGCACACTATATAGACTCTGGCCACAGTTCCGTGATTCTCTTCTGTGAGTTGCGTATTCTCTCGCAAATCTTCATCACTGAAGATGGGAAAGGGTCTCAACAGTGACAATGCCAGGGCCAAGTCCTGCCTCATTTACACATGCCATTCAATATCATGGTTAAGAGACTTTTGCAATCATCCGTGAAATTACTGCTTAATAAACTAGTTTTTTGTCGGGTTAAGTTTTAGTCTATCAATATTGTTACAACCATAAATGACAACCAAAAACACTTTTGTAAATTTGTAGAGTGATCTTAATCAATACTTAATTCAATTTTATTCTAAATAAGTGACATAACTTTAAATTTTTATATAAACTAGTTTCTAAAATTAATCAAATAATTCTGAGTATTTTTTAACTACAAAATCTTTCATTGTTCATGAGACTAATTCTTGTTCGTATTAGAAACATAAAGTTGAATGCTACAACTTATGTTTCCTTGTTACCAACTTTCCCCAGAAAGATAGCAAGTTCAAGAATCAATTGAATCTTAGCAACAGATTTCATCAACGTGATAAACAAAATGTAATAAACAAGTTCAATGTTTTGAAAGCACTGATTAAAGAATCAATATTTTTTCTTAAAGAAAAGTCTGGTATTTAGTAGCATGACACATACCTCGGGTGGAGATAGTTGGTATACGTTGGATGCTAAGTTTCGAGGATCAAATGTCATATATCGCTTTTGATGAATGTTGGTATAGTCATCAGACACATTCTTTGAGCCCACATCGAATTTTAAGCTTAGCCTGTGCTTGAACTTTACAAAGTTAAATTAAATTAGAATAAATTGAGTAACAGAGAGAGAGAAAAAAACGCAGAAGGAATGTTTGTACCTCTTGGAACAGTGAGAGATAGCTTAGATGGGGCCCAGGCATCCAACCGGTGACGAAAACCGCAGCAGCAATTTTGTCGGGGAAGATTTCCATGGCTATAGATATGCATAAGCCTCCAAAACTATGACCCACGAGGATGACTCGTTCCTCTGGAGGCAAAGAGCGTAGAAATTGGAGCAAAGGCTGAACATATTGCAAAACTGAAGTGAGGTCCTGCACCTGCTTCGGATTGATGCCGGATGCAGCCATGTCGAGAGATGTGAATTGAAGTCCACTCGATTTGAGTAAGGAAGAGAGCTTATACCAACACCAGGCTCCATGGTAGGCTCCGTGAACCAACACCAAACGCCTCTTCTTCTTCCCCTCCATGGTATCCTCTTTCATTCCTTCGACTATATTTTAATCTCTTCTTCCGTCCCTCCTTGCCCCAACAGAGTTAAATTTGACTATTCAAAAACCAAATTCTGACTTTTTTCTTCTTACGAAGGTACGCTTTATAGAAAATTATAAAATAATAAATTTACAAATATGTTAATACAAATATAATAAAAGTAATTAAAATTAATATTTTATATTGTAAAATCAATAAGATAAATTAATAAAGCAAATCTAATGCAGTATTAAAACTAATAAATTATTATATTTTTATTAATGATATTAAAAATATTTTAAATTTAGTTTTCTACTGATTAAAATTTAGTGGTAAATTTATGATATTATTATTTTAAATAATTTATTATTATTATTAAGAAATTCTAATTTTTAAAGATATTGTTTCAAGAATAATTAATTTTAGTTATGATAGATTAGTTTATTGGAAGGGGTTTTTGCTTGTTAAATAATTTAAATGTTTTTTTTTTGTAAATATAACTATTTATTAACTTAATCATGTAATTTTTAGAATAAACATTACTAACCTAAATAATAGTTAGAAAAAATTAAAACGGACTCTAATAATAAATTTAATTTGTAAATATGTTTTTATATTTCGTAAATTTAATTCTTAACTACGTTTTTATATCTGGTATGACATTTATTAATGGATAAAAAATTATATTTATTAATTACTAGTATAATGGTTAAAGGATGAAATAATAACTAAAAAATATTGCTATATTTTAAAATTATGTTCATGTAGATTTATTTATAAGAAATTTAATATGGGTGTGTATGTTTTCTCACTTTTCTTTTGTTCATCGTAATGAAGAGAGTTGTTTAAGTAATGAAATATGTTATCAATGTCAGTTTTATGTAAATTTTTTGTGCCAGCAAATGATTTAATATTATTATTCAGACTTTTAAATAAAGTTATAAAATATCTTATCTTAGAATTAGGTTGGATGATATTGACAACATCAATTTTTAATTGAAGAGAGTTGTGGACGAGTTTGATTTCAGTAACTCAAAGGAAGAGATAATATTTTAATTTTGTGCTTTTTCTTAAGTCTCTAAATCCATATTGATGAATGAGAAAGTTTGGTAAATGATAATTTTCCTTAACTAAAAACAAGTAAAAAAGGTTCCAAAACTATTTGGTTATTGTTGTTGCTCTTTATACGTTGTCACCAAAATAAAATATCATTTCAATGGAATTGTCCAGGGTTTTACGACAATTTTGTTTATGTTGTTCTCATAGTTAATTATATCATCAAAGAAGAGAAATTTATACATAGCAAATAATAAGTAATTCAGAATTATTTCTCATTGAAATCATAAATACATGGTCATTAGTTTGACATGTTTATAGAGATAAGGATTGGATTTGAAACACTATGATAAAGATCACTTTAGTACGAAACGGATCTTTGTGTGAATAATCTTTGGTGTAAAGTTCCACAAGAGCAAGTATGCTACAGCCTAAATTTTTCCTTAGTGGTTGTTGTTTAGTGGTTTACCATTCACACTAGCCTCAAATGTATTACAATAATTATATACACTAAACCTAATTTCTTACTGTTATAAATAATTAGCACCAACTTAAAACACCTAAACAATTGTTGTATTTTATATCATTTACGTATTCTTATTCATTTTTTTTGTTTTCAATTTTTTGTGCATTAATAAGCTTGTGTACAAATATTATAAGCTCAAACATGTATTTAACCAAATGAATACTATGTTAAACATTTGAGGTTAAAAAAAATATCTTTCTACAAATCCATAAAAAAATAGCAAATTTTATATCGTTGATGATATTCAATTGATGTTGTTAATTAGATTATTGTTGGAGAATATTTTATTGCAATCCATGTGCTATATATCACATAATATATTAAATATAGTGTATATGTTGATAGAATTAAATTAACCTACCCTTTAATGTATATTTGTTAACTATAAATATACATTACAAGAAGCATATAATGTTAGAGATAGCAACACCTAATATAATAGATAAAATATATAGATATTGATATTCATAATATATATTTTATTTTATTAATAATAGCTATGTTTTATAAATATAGGACATTACAAAAACATGATTTTTAATAAAAAAAAATATAGTAATGACCCTCCATAAAACTATAAAGTATGTATGATAAATATAGAATAAATAAAGAGAAAAGAAATCATTGAAAAAGAAATATATAATAAAAAGAATAAAATGAATGTGTTGTTTTAAAGAGAAATGTTTATGAAAAAAAACTAAAATTATTATTTTTTTTACATTATCTAATATTAATGTAAATAAATAAGTATTGTTTTTACTATTATGGAATTTCAGATTTTTAAAAAAATCAAGCGTTTTATTATAGAGCTACTATGAGACTATTTTGTAAATGAAAATTTGAATGTCTCCAAAATAATTTATTATTGTCTTACACAACACAATTTATACTATAATTTATAATTATTTTTTTTACTTTTTTTTTTCTATGTTATTGTGATAAGCTTTTCAAAATCTCATACTGCTGTTTAAAAATTGTTCACACTTTTCCTTCGTCAAAGTACCTATTTTCCTCAGTTTTTTTTTCTTGTCAACTAACTGTTAGTACATTTCAAAATTAAATAGTGGATGAACAGACAAATTTTATTAAAAAATAAATTCAAACTAAATTAATTTTTTTTACCTATTTTAACTATTTAATTGACCAATGTCAACCGATAAAACGTGGCATTACCTCTTCCATTCAAAATTATTGGTGTAGACTAATCTCCTTCACCCAGTCAGCATTGAAACGGTCAATAATAAGAAAATTTGGCGGGAAATTGGACTTTAAGGCACACATCAGTCTTCATGGATACTCCAGCCCCACTTAAATCAATTTCATATCTAACCTTTTGCTTTTATCACTACTAGCTCTTCATCCCACTCTCTATTTAAAAAGTAATAATCTTTTAAAATTTTAATACATTAATAAAAAAAACATTAAATTATTTGATTCAATTTAATATTAATTTATTAATTTTTTTATATTTATTTGTAATGAAAATGATTTTTTTTATTAATTACTTTTAATTGGATACAAGAGTATTATAAAAATAAGCTTAATAATAATTATAAAAGAGAATATATATATATATATATATATATATATATATATATATATTTT
>Ga0209700_108440_pt1 | contig 13190 bp, 4 predicted proteins | sample SiratroredBW_FD_187528 | JGI IMG/M metagenome (GOLD analysis project Ga0209700, IMG submission 187528) | Root nodule microbial communities of legume samples collected from California, USA - Siratro red BW (SPAdes) (version 2) | ecosystem: Host-associated > Plants > Roots > Nodule | place: USA... | reverse complement strand
TACGTAAGCTCTATCCTACTCAATTTCTCTTCACGTCATTGTCCGTGAATTGCTGCACTCTTTTTAAGGTGATGCTCCTCTTGGCAGTCTGCGTAGAGAGGGTTGGTGGCAGCAAAAATCTCAGATCAAAGACATGCATTGGTGGATTCCTTAATTGGGTTTCCTTATATTATGTCAGAGTAGCATCACGCAGGAGCCATGGAGAGGGTTGGTGGCTGCAAAAAATTGGTTTCCTTATATTATCTCAGAGCAACATATCGTTGGATATGCATTAAATAACAAAATTTTAGTACTGATCAATTTCCCTATATTATCTAACAATTGCTCCTTCATTAAGCATAATTTTTTATTATTTTTTAACAGCAAAGAATAAAATTAATGAAGATATTTAAGGAGTGTTTCAACCTATTACACTCTATTATAATAAAAAAAAAATCCATATTTCTCTAAATTACCTAGCTTACAAAAGCTACAAGCAACAAATATACACCAATCCCACTCACTGTCTTCTACCTTACACACAAAATACATGATAATCAAACAGAAACTACAATAACTAATAACTAATATAGATAACATAAGTTATAGAAATTAGTAAACAAGCTAACTATCCACATGTGGCCATTTGGTCTGCTTCCAATAGGATTAGGAATTCCACTCCTGACTTCTGGTAGTAAGAATAAATACTTGGTTCCTGTCATGAGTAACACTACCGCACCCAGAATGACTCGGCTACGACCATCTCATATAGAACAACTTGCTTCTAAAGTGGAATTGGGATCCACCTTTCACTCTCTAATGTATCATTGTATGTTGAACTTTCGGAGCTTTACCTGCATACATCAAATAAAAACCGTACCTTGTTTTTCTTATTCTATGTGATTACCTGCATACAGTATGACTAAATGTAATTATTAGAGATTTGACAGACATATCGCTGAGCAAAAGTACCAATTTGAGTAAGATCTATAATCCTCTGCCATTTAAACTTAGCCCGTGACCATGCGTTTGACATTGCTACTATGAAAATTTCTACCGCATCCCTTAACTATCACTCTACCGAATCGTAGGCTTTCTCAAAGTCCACCTTCACTATCACTCCCTTAAACCTCTCCTTTCTTAAAAAATCAACTGTTTCATTAGCCGTTAGCATGCTATCCAGTAGCCCTCTACCTCTAAGAAAAGCTGATTGGTTCTTATCATTGACATTGTGCAAGACTTCCTTAATCATATTTTCTAAAATTTTAGCAAAAATTTTGTACACACAACCCACTAAACAGATAATCTATAATCCCCCAAATAAGAAGTAATATCTCTTTTAGGTACAAGACTTCATGTCGTCTCTAACCTCTATTTATAATTCCCTTTCTTTCAAGAAATTAACTCAGATTTTAATTCTCATATATTATCTTTACAATTATCAGATGTTTCTTTATGTGCCAAAGATTAATTTTGGAAATTTCTTCTTTCCAGTAAAGTTGTAGATTTTCCATCTCTTAATTTCTTTTAGATATCTTGTTTCCAAATTCTGTTCCAAATTCCAGCTCATAATAATTGAATCCAACTCATAATACTTGAATCTACTTTAAAATATATTGCAAAATGTTTGAAGGAGATTTGCTCTAAATCAAGTAAGAATTGCATAGGATTGACCGCAATCGTTTTATGAGCAAATTAAAATAATTTCAGTATTGACCACCTAACATAATGCTAGACTATCTAACACCAAAGAGATGATACTATAAATAAGAGATGATACTATAAATAAGAAAAAGTTAACCTAAAGTCGTCTCCTAACTAATCCAATAATAAATCCAGACAATCAATATTTAAAACTTATCTGTAACAAAAAAAAGTTAGTAATAATAATAAATTAAAAAGGAAACTTTTGAGGATGGTTGTGCAGGAAATTTAAATATTAGAATTTATTAGACCATATGTACTTATGTGCCCTAGAGAGAAAAAAAAACTTATCCCATGTGATAGTTTAAAATATAATTTTTATGTTTATTTCACAATTTTGTAAATGCAAATTATTTTAACTTGAAATGTTTATAATAAAATGTTAAAAGTATGACATTACATAATAAAGCATCACCTCTTAATATTCTTAGCCGTCTGTTATCATAAATTATAAAAATAATTTACATTTATATAACACTTGTTTCAATAATGAGAATATATACTTTTTGTTATCCTAGATGCATTATTTAAAATTTACTTTATCATTCATTATCATGTTTTAATATTGAAAAATCAATTTAAATTAAATTTTACATATCTTGAAGATTATTGTTAAATTTAAAATGAACCAATTATTTATAAAATGTCTATTACTGACTAGGCTGATATCTTAAAAAGAATATAAGTCATTATAAAGATTACAGTCATTCACAAAATAATACAAATAGAGAACTATTTACTTATGATAATTGAAATTAATTAAAAAAATATAAATTTTAAAAATAAAATCATATTAATTAAAATTAGAAAATAACAAAATAATTAATTAAAACTTATAAAATACATATTTTATTATAAATAAAAACATCTGAATTAATTGATCTAAAATCATTCTTAAAACATAAATTACTTCTGAAATATAATATATATTTTAAGATTTTATTTTTAAAAGTTTTTAAAGGTTAAAAACGTTATTCATCGAAAATGATATATGTATACTAAAATTTAACATGTCCTTTATCGTGCATTATTATTACTTTATAAATTTATTGTTATCACTATTATTATTATTATTTTTAATATTATTATTAGTGTTATTATTATTATTGATAATTTTAATATTATTAAATTTATATTTATTATTTTAAATTAATTTTAAATATTATTATTTTATAATTTTTAATAATTATTAAAGTTTACTTCTTATTAATAAAGTAAAAGAAAATAATATGATTTATTATTAAAAAACTAAATATAGGTGACACTGTTCTCTATATCTACTCATCTACTACCTATAAGAAAAAGGAGCAGCTGATGCGACTTAAATTACCATTTTTTCTTTTTCTTTTTCACATACCAAATTTTAAAATTATTATTTATAATTTTATTATTATTAAATTTATATTTATTAAAATTTTGAATATTATTATTTTATAATTTTAAATAATTATTAAAATATTTTTAGAGAGAGTAAATAGGCTTTTTATTATTAAAAAGTAAATATATGCAACACAGTCTTCGATGTCTATTTACCCAAATTTCGGAAAACATTGAAAAATAAGTTTCAAAGAAGAAGCAAAAGGAAGCTGGAAAGTCTGAGGCGTTAATGTCTAGTATAGTTAGGATCTTCTGCCGAACTATTGTCTAATGGTGTCTTCTGCCGTGACAACTGGTTTTAATGGTATTTTTTTTTTTTTTCATATCTGTAAAAGAACTCTCACATTGCATGCATCAGAGCTCATAAACGAAGAAAGCTTTGCATTCATCGTAGATATGTCTTCGGCGGTTACCAGTTTTTCGTTCAACTCCTTATTTTAATTTCTTTTACCAGTTCTGCAACTCCGTTACAGCTTATTTTAATTTCTTTTACCAGTTCTGCGGTTACCAGATCTGATGCATTCAACTTGGTTTCAATGATATTCTTTCTTTTATTAGAAATCGGATTTATCTTCTTCTATTATCAATTTATGAACTCAAACGGACAGAATTCTAAAATGAGTTTAAAAAAGTAATTTATTGTATATTTCAGTTTATTGATCTATATTTCTGCCGTAGGGTTAGATTAACTTGTATATGAATGCTTACATTATAAACACTTATCTAATAAGTACTTTGATAGTGTTGTTCGAATTAATTTCACTTTAAATATCTGTAGAGAAAGAAAGTAATCAAAATAGATTGTGTTTCTCCAATAAACTAAAGTCTGCTTTAAAACTTCTTTAATTGGTAAAGTTAAATGAAAACACTCACTGAGTGGTCTCTTCTGCAGTATTGTTAATATGATGTCATTGAGCGGTCTCTTCTGCAGTATGCAAAACTGATGCCAGCATGCTTCACATATTGAGATGCTCAAAGCTTGAGGGAAAAATGTGCAACTCCAATCCTTAGACAGGTAATCCCATGGTAGATTCATGCATACAGACATTGTTTGTTTCAACTGAATTTATAGAGAATGAAAATAGTTAAAATGAATTGATAAACTAAGGTCTGCTTGTAAACTTCATTTCTTGGTGAAGTTAAATGAAAACACTTATATATGTGTGGTATGCCAGAGACATATGACGGATGTGTGGTAAAGCTTTATCAGCAAATACTATTGGCATTACTTTCTTTTTGAGATAGCTACTATAGTTCTGAGATCTTGAGCTCTAGTTTTCATTAAAAAAAAAAGTACACTTGACAAAAATGTCAAATTTCAGAAGTGTTTTTTTTAAGTGTCTGTTACCGCAAATTATTATGAAGATACTGTATAAGAAACAATGTATGTGAAAGTAAGAAACAGACGGTATATATCTAAAATTTTGTTTGTCTCTTAGAAGCAAAAATGATTTTCTCGGAACAAACAGCTTCATTGTTTTCCTTTTTGGATAAAATTATGGACTGTAGTAGTTACTTTGAAACTGACGGTCTAATTTTTCTCATAAACTTCACTTGTTATTTCAACAATACCAATTCAATCTAAATGAATATTTGTTAAGAGTACTTTTGGAAATACATTTATTTATGACAATTTTGGATTTTAATATTTTGTACTTTACTGCTTATATTGATTCAATGCTTTGAGTGGTTGTCTTTGCCCTCATAACATAATTTTGTAACTCTTTGATGGGTTGTTTATTCTTAGGATACTTAATGGTGTGAGGAGTTATTTGGTGTGGTTGGTCTAGGTGTGGGATTCACATCAAATTTTAATTCATTGATTTCCTGTAATACAAAAGTGCTGATCTTTTTGTTTCGTACACATACAGTTTTTGGACAACATATTTTAATCTTCTCAATGGATATCTGAATGGTGAGTTATGTTAATATATGACTTTTCTTTTGCATTTATGTAATGTCACTAAAAGTGCAAAGTAAATAAATTTATTGGATAGACAATCATTGTAACAAAATTATGCAAATGAGTCCTCGTTGGGTGCTATCTTACTGTTGATGTCTTTATTAAAAGTAGGTCAACTCTAGAAGAGAGAAGGGTTGATACTCGCCAGGCTAATGTATAATCGTTTATGCTTTTAAAAGACTCTAAATAAAATGATTTTCACAAAACTAAATTGTATAGGTTTATCAGCATTGACACTCTTATGATAGAAAAGTAGACAAAACTTGTTTTCTCACTTTCGATTGCGTACATAATGTCATTTTTGACAAAACTCGTAATCTCTCTTTGAAACTAAAAACGTGACATTAAGCTGTTTTTGCTTTATTTGACACCAAGTATTACTTATAAGAAATGTGTAATTGTTATATTGATGTTGTTTGTATTGTTTAGGCTTGAAGAATGTTCTTGATTATGAATACTGGAACAATTGTTTGATTGTCAAAAAGTTGAAGGAGATATTCTTATAATCTTTAATATTGTTGTAGAAAGTTATTTCAAATACCTTTAATTCTTTTTTGTTAGTCTACTTATGTTTATCTTTGATTTATTGATATGTGTTGGACATATAAAAAGAAATTAAATGTAGAATGTGAAAATTATGTGAAGTTGAGAAATTTGGTCGATGGTACAATGATGACAATGAAGATGATGAGTTTACTCTTGGTTAATTTGTACTTGTCTTTGTTTCATGATTTAATCATTCTAATGTACCATAACATTAAGAAACAACACTAGTAGAAAAAAGACATTTAATCGCAATTATACAAGGCTTACAACCGCGATTCTGAAACCACGGTAGACCGAACCACGTTAAAAAATACTAAAGATACCACCGCAGTTGTATAACCGCGATGGAACATATAACATATATACCACCGCAGTTCTTACTACAACCGCGGTAGTGAAGTCAATTTTTTTTAAAATAACAGTAGCTATTCGCTGCTGCCCCAATTATAGGCTGAGATGCTCTTCTTGTACTCTTCTTTCTTCTTGTCAGCCCTAGCATTAAAGGGAGCTTTTTCCTGAAACATTAGATTAAATTAGTATCAAATCACTTGTTCAATAATCACCCAACCAAACAATAAAAATATACATAAAAATTCAAAAATCAAGAAAACATTAATATGCTTCTCATAAAAAATGAGAAACGAGAAAACTCACACATCAAATCAAAGGAATAAGAGAAACAAATTTACCAAAAATAGGAGAAAATAGTTGTAGTTACGTGCCCCAACACAGTTGACGACACCAAACACACCCCACTACACCTCCGCAAGCCAAAGGCCACCATGCTCCTGCCATGCACCTTTTAGTCTGCACCTCTTCGCAAGCCATGCCTCGCTCATGCATCTCTGTTACACCCAATTGCTGGAAAGGGAATCTGTGGCCATGTTGCTCATATTTGATGTGCTCTATAATGTTTATTGGCTGGCAAAGTTGAAGAAGCTATTATGTTAGATGTATTGTCGACGCTGTGATGGGAGGATTGACATGATTTCGCATGTTGAGAATATTCTCCAAATGTGTAAAGCTACGAATTTGCATGACAAAGTTATGAAGATTTTCAATGGCGAAAATCCTCCTTCCAGATATCTTCAGGATTAGTTCTCCAAGATTGAAAATCTTCATAACCTGGTCATGCAAATCCGTAGCTTTACATGTTTGGAGAATATTATCAACATGCGAAATCATGTTAGTCCTCCGATCACAACGTCGACAGTGCATCCAACATAATAGCTTCTTCAACTTTGCCAGCCAATAAACATTGGAGAGCACATCCATTATGAGCAACGTGACCACAGATTCCCTTTCCAATATTGAGGTGTAACGGAGGTGCATAGGCGAGGCATGACTTGTGAGAAGGTGCAGACTAGAAGGTGCATGGCGGGACCATGGTGGCCTTTGGCTAGCGGAGGTGTAGTGGGGGCTGTTTGGTGGTGTTGGCTTGCAGGGTGCAATGGAACACACGTAGTGGTCATTATAGTGCTTCCTTATGATCTTAGAAAACGTCCAAAAAAACCTACAAAGGAACTACCGATCAGGGGCAAAAATACGATAAGTAGATAGATAATTTCAAGTGTGATCAGACAATGACAGAGCGACCTATAATAAGTGCCAAACCCTCAACAAAAGAATATTAAGGTGATAGAGTGTTATCAGGAGACGCTAGGTTTCACTTCAAAATTGAAAAAAAAAAAGAAAGATTTTCGTCAGCAGATTTCGCTCATAAAGTTGGAAGCATGGTGGCATAGTACAAAGAGGCGCATGACAGCGTTGTGCCTTTGTTGAGGGTATGGTTTTTGATGGTTGTGGAGGCATGGTAACTGGTGGTATTGCCCTTTCCTTGGCTGAAGCAACTTTTAGTTTAGCTTCCTTCACTTCTTTTTAGAGGACTTGAATTTTCCTCTTTAATATAATTCCTCAGTTTCCTAAACAAATTAAGCAAGTTTTTTACCACTTTAAATGATGTTAACACGAGAAAAAAGAGAAAAAAAAAGCAAGAAAATAAGAGAAGCATAAAGTGGTGAGGGTAATAAAGAAAAAATAAGAATGCACAAAAGTAGAATATTTCCTAACTAGACTTGAAATACTTAGTGTTCAAAGCTTCGTCACAAAGAAAAGTCATTAGTTTAAACTTTTAGACTATTCCAACTTATAATATTCATCGATGCCTTCTTAGAGTCAATCGAAAGGAAAATCATTTAACATATGATAAGATTCAATAATTAAATTCCCTGGATGTTTCAACCATCAATTATTTCAATTTGTAATAGGTAAGGATTGGGAATTACACCAACTAGGAATGAAAGTAATTCATGGTTGAAACATCTGGAGGATTTAATTATGAAATCTTATAATGTACTAAATGATTTTTCTTTGGATCGGCTTCAACAAGCCTTCAATGGATATTATAAGTTGGATATCATAAGTTTGAAGTTATGATTGTTCTTAGTGATGAAGCTTTGAACATTTTGCAAGTATTTCAAGTCTAGTTAGAAAATAATCTTTTTTCGTGTATTCTTATTTTTCTTTATTACTCTCATAACTTTATCCTTCTTTTTTCTCTTACTTTTTTTCTTATTTTTGTTGGATTAATATCAATTAAAGTTGTTAGAAACTGAATAGTTATATTTGGGAGAAAAATTCAAGTCATGAAAAAAAAGTGAAAGAAGCAAAACTTAAGGTTGCTACAATGAAGGAAAAGGCAATAGAAATCAAGGTATTATGTTCTTGGTGTGTAGATTATACTTACATTTACATTGTGTTCACTATAATTATTTGTTTATGTTATTACAATTGAAGTGTCTTGAGCAGAAGGCACATAACAATAAGAGAAAAGTTTTTCATTCAATTGTGTATCTTTTTCCAATGAAGGAATATGATGCTTTGAATTATGGATTTTTGTACCACACCAAAATATTGACCTAGTGAAAGTGGAGAACTTTAAGAGATGACACTTAAATTACAATTGATTTATCGTGACATACATTTTTGAATTGTTTCCTTTAACCTGATCATTTGAATGTGTGCTTCATAAACTTCACTTATTATCTTTGTACGAAGTGCATCATGCTTCATTGGAAAAGGAGACACAATTGAAGGAATAACTTTGGCTTCCTCATTTTGCAACTTCTGGTTAAGACACTTTATCTATAACAGGCACATACAATTATTATGAACGTATCTAACAGCAATTATAATCCATATACAAAGAGCATAACATTTTGGTTTCTATTACTTTACCTTTGTTGCAATAATCTTACATTTTACTTCTTTCACTTCTTTTGCATGCCTTGAATTTTCTTCCTGAATATAACTACTGAGTTTCTTGAACATACCAAGTAAGTTTCCAACAACTTTAAATTATATTAAGACAACAAAAATAAGAAAGAAAAAAGAAGAATAAAGTAGTTTAAGTAATAAAATGAAAGAAGAATACAAATAAATAAAATATATATATATATATATATATATATATATATATATATATATATTTATATATTTATATATATTTTAACTGGGCTTAAAATACTCACTTAGTGTTCAAAGCTTCATCACAAAGAAAGGTTGTCAGTTTAAACTTTCTAGACTAATCCAACTTGTAATATCCATTAGTATCTTCTTAAAGTCAATTCAAAGGAAAATCATCTAGTATATGATAAGATTCCATAATCAAATCTTCTAATGTTTTAATCAAGAATTACTTTCATTCCTAGTAGGTAAGAATGGAGACCTACACCAAAATGGAACTTTAATTCAAATATCCTAAAAAAATGAATACCCAACAAAACTCTAAAGAAAAGTTGTAAGAGATAACTCACCCATTTCCCAAATCGTTTAGGATCAACGTCAGCACTCTAATACAAAATTCAATCACTAATATGCTTTTTCCATGCATGTTTTATGTACACACTAATTCTTCTGATATGGCTTTAGCTTCTCCTTCTTTGAAATCAGAGCCTAACAAATATTACACATAAGAATAAATGTGCAAAAATACTTTATATTATGAATAGGTGTGACATCATAACCGTAAAACAATAATTATGTCTCTTACAATAATACCATTATTTCTGGAGTATATAATTTAACGTAACAGTAAGGAATATCATTTGCAGTGAAACCAAACAATTAAACGACCAACTACAAAATCATCTAAACTTTAATTTTAAATTACATGGTATTTGATAGAAATAATTAGTTCCAATAATATCCCTTTATAGCATTAAAGGAGTTTTCCATTTATAAGTAAACTATTAAATGCATATAGATCTTCATCCTTACCTAATAGAAATCGAAGTAATTCATGGCTGAAACATCTAGAGAATTCAGTTATGGAATCTTCTCATATACTAGATTCATATACTAGATTGTTCTTCTTTGGATGGGCTTCAATAAGGCATCGGTCAATATTATAAGCTGGAATTGTCTAACAAGTTTAAACTGGTGACTTTTCTTTGGGATGAAGCTTTAAACACCGAGTATATTTAAAGTCTAGTTAGAAAAGAAATATTTTGTGTATTCTTATTTTATTTATTATTTTCAACACTTTATTCTTCTTTTTTTCTTTTGTCTTTTTTCCTTATTTTTTTGTCTTAAAATCATTTAAATTGGTTAAAAACTTGCTTAATATGTCTAGAAAACTGAGGACTTATATTCAGGAGGAAAATTCAAGACATTAAAAAGGAGTGAAAGAGGCAAAACTTGTTCCCTCAACGGAGTCTCAGTATCTGATGAAGGAGCATGATGAAGGAGCACAATGATCTTTTTACAAAGCTAAGAAATGAATTTGATACAATGCGCACAGGGATGTCGAGTATGAGGGCATAATTCCAAAAGGTAAGTCATGGTTAATCGTATGAATTATGCATCATTCATATTATCTTGCCTAAAGAATGGGTAGTTGTTGTTGCTTTATATCTTGTAAGATTAATGTTTTCGAAATTGTATGATTGATATTTGTTCTTCTCAAGCAAGAATCAAGCTTGGGTTTTTGACAATTAGGTAACGTATCGTGGAAATTGAAAAGTTACAATGGTGGATATGTTGTTATGTTACAAAGGTAACTCTCAAAATCCATTCACATAAGAGAATGTGGGAATTATATGAAAGTAAAAATTTTGGTCAATGGTATTAGTGGTGATGATGTGTCTTTGTGTTTACTCTTTCTTTTTCAGTTTGTGTGTTTGTTTCTTGATATTATGGTGCATTTAGATGATAATCAAGAAACAAAGACAAACACAAACCAACCAAGAGTAAACACATCATCATCATCATCGTACCATCAACCAAATTTCTCACTTCACGTAATTCCTACATTCTTTCACAAATCAAATTTTTAGAGAAAACCACCACACACCAAAATGCAACATGAAAAATTATAGATCACAAAATCTAAAACATAAAAAAATAACTTGCTCAAATAACCCAAATGCTATAGTTTCATAGGGGGTATTTTATTCATGTTATTCTCTGGTGGTTTAGTTTCTTGTGTGGATTGTATTTGTTTTTGTCTCCTCATGTTTTTTTTGTGTTCTCAAGAAAAGTGCTTAAGTATGTCTAGAAAGGTGTTTAGGTTTATTGACACTTAGTTCTTGATTCAGTATTGTGTATAAGGGTTGGAGCACCCCTGGAGTGCTTCCTTTTATTCATTTACTTTTTGTTGTTCAAAAAAAATCTAACAAGGTATGGGATGACATTGGTATGAACTTTATGCTTGGGTTACCCTATCTCGTGGTTATATTGTCATCTTTGAGGGTATCGATTGCCTCTCAAAGTATTAGTTTGCATCGTTACATGTTTCCTTTTTGCTATGCAAGTTGCTGAAGTGTTTATAGCTACCATGGTTAAGTTGCATGAGTTTTTGCATTCCATTGTTTTTAATAAGGACAAGGTTCTCATTAGTTCGTTTTGGCCACACCTTTTTGAGCTTCAAGGTACTTCACTGAAATGAGCTTGGTCTACCATCCTCAAAAGGATGGAAATCAGAGGCAGCTAACAAACGGCTTAAAATGTATTTGCATTGCTTAAGATCTAATCATTCTTACAAATGGGTTCACTTCTTACTTTGGGTGGAATTCCGTATAATTCTTCTTTTCACACCTTCATCGGTACAAACCTTTTAAGGTGTTGTATGTTGGGATCCTCCTTCCATCATTTCGACCTAAGTAAATAACTACACGCCTAAGGACCTTCAACAACAATTGCGGTAATGTTATTTGCTTCTAGCCACCTAATAAAATCTCTTCAAGGCTCAAAATTGCATGAAACTCTAGGTAGATAGACATCGTATTTACAATTTTCTTTGGATGATTTTGTTTTTGTTAGGCTTCAACCTTATTGCCAACATTCAGTTTGAGTGCAATAAATCAAATGATGGGCATAAGCTACTTTGGCTCTTTCAAGATTTTTTCATGGGTAAGCTCTGTGACTTATGTTATAGAACTTTCATAACATGCCAAAATTCATCCAATCTTTCACATTTTATTGCTCAAACTATGTCACGGTGATCCTTCGACTCCAATACTTCTTTTACCTTTGCAACAACTTGATCTTGCGGATAAGGTATCTGTGATGATGTTAAGGGAGGCACATAGTGGATCTAATAAACAATTAGTAGTCCACAATAATGAGAGTAAGTGGCACCAAAGTTTGTGAGGCACGATAAGAGGATGTGACTCTTCTGGCATGAATAAAAAACTAAGCATAGTATTTATTAGGAAATGACAGTAAAAAAACAGGTATATTGTATTGGGATATTACTCTCTTCTGTATGGGATCTTCTCTCTTATTTTCTTCTTATTATTTATAGTATTTTGTTGCTTTCAAATTGCACTTAATCTTAGTAACTATTCCTAGTTCTAGTACTTAAATAAGGCAGAATGTTTGCATAGCCACACATCCAATTGAGTAGATGTGGCTTATTAGACAAATGTAACGAAATAAAATGTAATGTCCAAACTGTAGCTGTATGAAACAAAAAATCAACACTTATTGTATTACATGAAATCAATGAATTAAAAATTGAGCTGAGAATCCTATACCTGGACCAACCACGCCCGGCCAAATAAATCCTGATACCATTAACAATATCCTAGAAATAAATAACCCATCAACCAGTTGCAAAATTATGTTAGGAGGACAAGGACAATCATTCAAAACACTGAATCAATATAAAGATAAAGTACAAGATATTAAAAGTCCAAAATTGAGTCATAAACTTTGTACCATTGCTCGTACTCTCAAAAGAAGTATTCTTAAAAAAATATTCTACATTCTCTAGTAATCTTGAAATAACAAGTGAAGTTTATTAGAAAAAGTACACGGCAAGTTTGAAAGTAACTATTGGAGTCCAGAATTTTTCCGTAAACAGAAACATTAAAGCTGTTTGTTCAGAGGAAATCATTTTTCTTTTTAAGAGACAAACAAAGATTCAGATATACAGTCTGTTTCTTACTTTCACATACACTGTTTCTTATACGAACAATTTTTTTTTAAAAAAAGGAAAGAAAGTATAAATACATAATACTTTCATAATAATTTGCGGTATTAGGGACTGAAAAAACACTTCTCAAATTTGACATTTTTTCTAAGTGTATTTCTTTTTTTTTTTTTTTTTTTTTTAAAA
>Ga0209700_108439_pt1 | contig 13191 bp, 16 predicted proteins | sample SiratroredBW_FD_187528 | JGI IMG/M metagenome (GOLD analysis project Ga0209700, IMG submission 187528) | Root nodule microbial communities of legume samples collected from California, USA - Siratro red BW (SPAdes) (version 2) | ecosystem: Host-associated > Plants > Roots > Nodule | place: USA... | reverse complement strand
TCATTGGTAAGAGGCCTTTTGGGAGGTGCCCAAGAGCAAAACCATGAGGGCTTAAGCCCAAAGTGGACAATATCTTACCAATGTGAAGATATGTGTATGTGGTAAATTCCCCGTTGTTCCCAACATCTCTGTCACTGTCAAAAAGATTTAGCATATCATTGAAGCTTCCACTTTGCACCAAGATCAGAAGAAGCTCCTATGATCTTGAGATATCAATCGAAAATATTTTCTTGTATGTTTACATCATTAACATTATCGATAATATAACTAGACCAGTTTCGATATGGTAATTTTAAGAAAAAAATAATAACGAATAACCTTTTGATAAACTAAAATGAACCATACATAAATAAAAAAAATAAAAAATACTTTAAACTTATAGTTAAGTTAATTTTAATTATTTTTCTATTTTTTATTTTTTATAAGTGATATAGAAAAAAATATATTTAAATATATTTTAAACACTCTTTTACACGCTACGAATAATCTATTTAATAAAAAAAATTATTTTGATTTCTGTTATATGTAAAAACATTTTAAATAAACAGGAAATAGAATTCATTTTTAACTCAACAAACAATAAACAGTTATGAAAAAATATAACTAAATTTTTTTCTGAAAATTTCACATGTCCTAAGAATTAAGGTAAATGATTATTTATCACTTTTTATTTTACTAAGATGTTTTTTAAAGCTAAAATTATGATAAATACACGAGATTCAAGCTAATAATATTTCAAATATTGTGATTGATAATTATGTTATTTAAAAAGATTTGAGGTTTTAACTTATATGGGAATTAAAAAAAAATTCTGAGAAAAAAAAAGGAAAATGAAAATGGTAAATTAAAATCGTGTATGATCTCCATGCTGGACCCGAAAACCATAGCGACACCTAAAGCTATCTGATAGGGCAAAATAATTATACTTTGTTTAATAAGGCTTGTACTCTTCTATAAATTTTACAATGACACTGATTATGTTGTTCTAACTACCAACTTGTTTTTTAATGTCTTGCCATGTACAAGATCCACTTAAGATAGATCATCCATTAATTTAATAAAACGCGTATTCACACGTACATATACATTTGTTGCTTTAATCAGAATATATATTATACTGTACGGCCAAGGCAACTCCTAGTGGTGTTGGTAGTTATCGGTTAATACGTTATTACTTATCTTAAAAATTGTGTTGTTCTTATGATAAAAATCATTATTTTGTGTATTTTATGTTTCTTTTATGATAGAGAGGAGTATTTCGTTTGCTTTACGTTTCTCTTATGATAAAAAGCAGAAATAATTATTATATATAGAATAATTATCATTATAATGATAGATTACAAGAGAAATGTACGTTTTATCTTATTTAAAAAGCTCTAATCTTTGATATCTGAAAATGAATTAACATTAGCATCGGAGTTCCTTTTGTAGGTACCTCTCCTGTTCATACCAACTGTTAGAAACCGAAGATCGGAAAAAGAGCTATTGAAGCCAGAATCAAAGAAGAATTGTTATAGTCTTCAGGTCCCATAAGAACAATTGACATCTACCATGGGATCGAGAAGGTAGTTAGCAAAATTTCCATGGTATCAACCAAAAATAGAGTGCAGGACCAAAGGCAAGGGGATTTCGTGATGGCAAGTGATCACGTGATTATACTCGTTGCTCTATAGTAGGAGATGGTCGAGATGCGACAGAGAAATGAAGAGGAGATTCACGCTTTGAGAAGGGAGAATGAAGAAATGAGAGAAAGGCGGACCAAAAACCCTACCACGTCTAACCAAACCAAGAATATCGTGGTAAACGAGATTGAGCAAGAGGAGTCTCGTCCTCAAACATCCACCCATATTTCATCCCAAACAGAAGGTAACCGAAGACATCCCTTCACCGATAAGATTATGAATATCGAGCTCTCGAGCAATTGGAAAGGTTTAAGTATGGACTGGTATGACAGAATGATAGACCCTGATGTGCATGTCGACATCTATGTTACACAAATCAACTTATATACCGGTAACAATGCAGTCTTCTGCCGAGTGTTCCCAACCTCGTTGAAGGGAGCAACTTTAAGTTGGTTTACTCATCTCCCGCCTTACTCTGTTGACAAGTTTGAAAGTTTGGTGAGCAAGTTCAGCTCTTGGTTTGCCACTAGTCGACCCCACCATGTAACATCGATAACACTCATTAACATAGACAGCAGAAAGGTAAACCCTTGAGAACCTTCATGGAAAGTTTGGAAAATTATCCTTGCAAATTCAAAATTTGAATCCTGAAGTTGCTTTACATCATCTGGTAACGGCACTACACCCAAGACCATTTGCAAACAGCCTGTGTAAGAAGTTGACCCTTAACTTAGACGAATTGAGACATAGAGCGATGAAATTTATGCAGTTAGAGGAACTACGAGAGTTTCGCAATCAAGTTCAGTCTGATAACAACTCGGACAAGGCAAAGAGGAAGGAGAGAAGCAACTCCCAACATTTTTCCAAACAAAGGAGGCAAGAACTCCCAAATTTTCCAACTACACCCCTCTCAACACAGATAGGGGAAGACTTTTGGAAGAAGTATTAAGTTTTGAGTTGATTCCAACACTTAAAAAGGTTCCCACACCTCAGAATGCCGATACAAGCAAACACTATTGTTACCATCAAAATTACTGGAACAACACTAATGAGTTTTCACATTAAGGGATAAAACTGAAGAGTTAATACAGGTTGGACACCTAAGGAGGTTTATGCAACACAATCGGACGACGAGTTAACACTCTCTAAAGAGAGATAGAAAGAGCCCGAGAACGGAGGAGCGTCGGTAGACCTCTAAGAAATGAGCGTTCAAGGTCACCACGACATCGAAATAAAAGAGAGGGCCATCAAGGGACCCCTGTTTGAGGTGTAATTAACATGATCGCTAAAGGATTTGCATGAGGAGGATCCTCAGCCTCTAGAAGGAAGAGGCATTTAAGAAGTGTGAAAGCAATAAACTCGACTACTACCTGAATGCAAAGAAGGATGTCATCCATAACGTTTATAGATGACAATTTCAAGGCAATCGACCCAAAACAGGATGACCCCATGGTAATAACTGTAACCATTGAAGACTTCACTGTGATAAAGACCCTTGTCGATCAAGGGAGCTCGTGTCGATATCCTATACTAGAAGACATTCAGAAAACTGCAAATACTGGAGATCAAGATCCAACCATATGACAATTAGATAGCAGGATTCTCAGGAGAACAAGTAGACATGAAAGGGTTCATAGACCTCTATACTAAATTTGGTGAAGGAAGACTCCAAAGTAAAACCATCAACATCCGCTACTTGTTGGTAGATTCAAATGCATCGTATAACATCCTCTTGGGGCATCCCTCATTGAACTAACTCGAAGCCATAGTGCCAACCCCACACTTAGCCATGAAATTCCCTTCCACGACCAGGAACGTCATAGTTGTTCATGTAGACCAGAAAATGGCAAAAGAATGTTATGCCGCAAGCTTAAGGTTGAAACCTATTAAAGTCGAATTAGAGCAAACCAGTAAAAAAGTAAAGGGAAAAGAGGTGATGCAAAGTGTGAATGTTGTTGACCTCGATCCACGAACGAACGAGGTACGTATAGAATCTGGAGAGGATGTGGCACAAATACATCTTCAAGACAACAACCATTGTACTAAGTTAGGAATTTCTTTGAAAGAAGGAGAGATTAACGTGATCCGAGAGGTGCTAATCCAAAATGCTGATATGTTCGCATGGACAGTTGTAGACATGCCAGGTGGAGACCCGGAGGTGATCTCACATCGGTTGTGATATACAAAGATGCTCATTTGGTTGTCCAAAAGAAGAGAAAGCTTGGTGAAGAGAAGAGCATGGAGGCCAAGGAAGAAATAGAGAAGCTGCTCATAACTAACTTTATGAAAGAAGCTAAGTACACAACTTAGCTTGTGAATATTGTAATGGTAGAGAAGGCTAATGGCAATGCGTATGTGTACAGACAACACCAACCTCAACAAAGCTTGCCCAAAGGATGCATATCCTCCACCAAGTATAGACCGATTGGTAGGCGGAGCACTTAGACACAAGGTGCTAAGTTTTCTAGACACCAATTCGGGCTATAATTAGATTCGAATGCACCCACAAGATAAGAAGAAAATTTCCTTCATGACCGAGGAGTCAAACATTTACTATGAATGATTTCGTTCAGCCTGAAGAATGCATGGACCACCTACTAGAGAGTCATGGACAAAATTTTTCAAGGTTTGATTGGCTGAAATGCAAGGCGTATGTCGATGACATTGTTGTAAAATCAAATTCATGTCACCAACATAAGGTTGACCTCATAGAAGTCTTACAAGCACTACAAAGGAATAATATGAAGTTGAATCCCAACAAATGTGTGTTCAGGGTCGAAGACGAGAAGTTCTTAGGTTTTATGCTTACACACAGAGAAATTGAGGCAAATCCTGACAAATGTCAAGCAATCACTGATATGAGAAGCCCTAAAAATGTGAAAGAGAGACAAAAATTGATCGGAAAGTTGACGGCCTTATCACGTTTTATTCCAAAATTGGCCTAGAAGACTAGGTCCATCATTCAGCTACTGAAAAAGAAAAGCAAATTCAAGTGAAGTCAAGAGTGTGAAGAACTATTCACCCAAATAAAACAATCAAATAATACAGAAGTCCATCCACGACCAAGCAATTATGGTAAATTTATTAGTGTCAAAAGAGGTTATCAGCTCGATTCTCGTCCAAGAGGTTGAAAAGGAGCAAAAGCCCATGTACCTCGTTAGCAAAACACTCCAAGATGCAGAAAAAAGGTACGAAACGATTGATAAGATAACACTCAGCCTAGTAAACATGGTAAGGGAAATGAGAGCCTACTTTCAAAATCATCCAATCATAGTAAAGACCGACTATCTAATCAGAAAAGTATTAGCTAAACCAACCTTAGCAGGTCGAATGATAGGATCGTCAGTGGAGCTGTCGGAATTTGGAATAACCTATGAACCAAGAGACCCCATCCGGTCCCAACACTTGGTCGACTTCCTAGCAAAGTTGAGGCTTGAGCAAGCAACTGGTGACCAAAAGTGGATCATATATGTGGATGGATCATCAAATGCAAAAGGAAGCGGTGCTAGAATCATTTTGGAAGGGCTAAGAGGGCTCGTCATCCAATAGTCTTTGAGATTTGATTTCAAAACAACAAATAATCAAGCAAAGTATGATGCCCTCATTTCTATCTTGGATATTGCTAAAGAGATGGGGGCGACGAGGTGGAATTCCGAAATGATTCAAAGTTGACAATCGGTCATCTCACGGGAGAATTTCAGGTCAAAGATGCAATGATGATGTAGTATTACCACAAAGTGATGAACATAATGTCCAAGTTCAAAAGTGCAAAAGTCGAACACATCAGAAGAGAGAAAAAACACACGCGGTGACCTGCTATCTAAACTAACTAGTACCAAAAGCAAGAATCATTATCACTCAGTCATATAAATGATGGTCTCGACACCTAGAATCACCTCGACAAAAGAAGTTATGGTAGTAGAGGTTGAAGGAGAGAACTACATGACCCCCATAATTGTGTTTTTGAAAGATGCAACATACGAGGAAGCAGAGGAGTCGACCATGAGATGTAAGTGTATCAGATATGTGTTGGTGGGTGAAGAGTTATACCAAAGAAGTTTCTCGAGACCATTTGAAGTGTATTAACAAAACCAAGCCGAATACATGTTAGATGAATTGCACCGGGGAATATGCGGCCTGCACTCTAGCGGTCACAACATGGCAACAATAGCTCTTAGGGCTGGATACTACTAGCCGAGCATGGCAAGTGATTCTACCGAGTACGTCAAGAAATGTCAAGAATTTGGTAATATTTTACATGTTAAGCCATAAATGTTGCACCATATGAGTACTCCCTAGCCATTTGCCTAATGAGGAATGGATATCATCGACCCCTTTAGCCCAGGCAAAGAGCAATGCAAGTATCTTTTTGTGATAATTGATTATTTCACAAAGTGGATAAAGGTCAAGCCCCTTGCTTATATCACTACTAAGAAGGTTCAAAGTTTCGTATGCAAAAGCATCATTTGTAGGTTCAAGTTGCTGCATACAGTGATAACAGACAACGGAAGACAGTTCATCTATCAGACCCTCCAAGAATTTTGTGAAGGACTCGACATACGCTCCATCACCAGTTCGATAGAGCATCTGCAGACTAATAGGCAAGTTGAAGCTGCAAACAAAGTCATTTTGTATTAGCTGAAGAAAAGATTTGGGACGGCCAAAGGCAGAGGGACTGAGGAACTCTTAGAAGTTCTATAGGCGTATAGATGCACCATTCAGTTGTCAACCAGGGAAAGCTCGTTTAGCCTTCCCTATGGCACAGACGCTATGATACCAGTCGAGTTAGGCAAACCCAGCTTGTACCGAGAAGTATTCAGCCCAGATCTCAACCGCAAGAGTCTAACTGCAAGTTTGATCTGCTTTATGAACTAACGAACAAGGCTCGGATTCGAGAAAAAGCAAGAGAAGGGCAGCTCAAAGGTACGATTCTAAGGTAGTCCGGATAAGGTTCCACGCCGGAGACTTGGTATGGAGGATGAACGTGGAGCTAGGCAAAGCGAAGGCAAGTTCTCGACAAATTGGGAAGGGTCATTCAGAATCCAAGAAGTAGCAAGAAATGGAGCTTACCAAGAAATGTAGCTTACCAAATAGAGCATCTATTAGGAAAGACTGTGTCGAGAACATGAAACGCATCCCATCTTAAGTTTTATTTCAGTTGAATGTATTAACACTCAATGTATCAAGAGCACTCTTTCCTCGCTCATTCTTTTTCCCTAAAGGTTGGCTGAGAAGGTTTTAATAAGACTCCGATAAAGTTGAACTATTCAGTTATCAGTCTCATTTCTTTTATATATCAAGTTAAGTAGTGCTAAACATATGAGCACGACTAGTTAGATGTCAATAGGAAGGAAGCTTTCAAAAACTACTAAACATAAAACCCGACTACATAGTCGGTCTCGACAAACATTGTCGATAGAAACTTGATAAACATTGTCAATATAAACCTAACAACTGGTCAGTATCAAACCCAGCTATACCATTGGTACAAAAAATGATTAACGATACAAACAAAGTGTGAAAAGCAAATTTCGTCATAACAATGCGAAATTCAATCGACAAGTGCAAACAGAAAAGAAGTATTTTTCAAACACTCAACCAAACAAAGCAAAAATAAGAACACAAGTACTCAACATTAACTTAGATAAAAAAAATGATCATTTATATTCAGAGAAAGGAAATGTACAAAAGATATAGGCCGATAGAAGTACTAAAAGATGGCCCAAGCAAAAGAAAAATGAAAACAGAGACTATTATACACGGTCCAAGAAGTTTTTAGCTAGCGTTGGCTCCCCGTCTTTGGTCGGGACCTGATCAACCATCTCTTGCTCCCTTTCTCCCTCTAGGGAGATGTAATCAATAACAATTAATTGGCCTTGGAAGATGTCTTTTCCAAGGTCAAATTCGTTATCATTGGCCGACATCCCATCAAGAAAAATAGTTTGGCGCACAGATTGGTTAAAAACCTCGGCATGCATACCAAGGATGTAATCCTTCATATCAACAAGCTGTTGCTCCAACCTGTTCCTTTAGGACACAACCTCATCCCTTTGAGAAGCAATCTCGTCCCTTTTCTTGAGTAATCTTAAGAAACTTCTCCTCAACCTCCCTCACCCTAGCCAATCAGACCTCGTCCCTTTTCTCCAAGTCACTACATCGAGTCTTCCAGTCATCGACATTGGTGTGCAACGCCGCAAGGTCTCCAGTCAACTTCTTGACCTGATCGTTCGAAGACACATTAGACTCCAATGCCATCTTCTGAGAGTAGATTCCTCTTTAAATCTTCTACTTCCTTGGTTGACTCGCGAGAGACCTCATTGTTCAAGATGCGACCGACAACCAGAGCCCTCGACTACAACTCTACCAGTCAGCCATCAAATCTCCTTTAGAGGTCAATGTAAGGACATCTCTCTCCATCGAGGTGCGAGAAATGTTTACGCCTTTGTGAAAGTCCAAGTCATGTGAGACTAGATGACCACCATTACTGGTCCCGGCCTCTTACATTGAGGTATTGAGCCTTTTAGGCGCTCGTTAAGGAGAAGAATGCTTCCTGGACTTATCTTTCCTTTTATGCTTCTTTTCCACCACTGGGGAATGAGATCCATAACTGGGGGTTGAGAAGAAAGAGCAATAGGTGTCTCAGGTGTGTCAGTGACCATGGCCTTTGCGACCGCCTCTGTCGTCCTTTGCGCCTTCTACAAATTTTCCTTAAGACTTCAGCAGCACCAGGACCTTGTTGAGTCATGATTCCTGGAAAACACAAAATAATTTATCAAAGTTAAGACTGGTTGGAAGCAGCACAAGGGTATAATAATACATATCAATCAAATCTATGAAGTGTTGATTGCAAAGGTAAAGCTTAAGGATGTTTTAGATAGGCAACTTTCTCGGAAGCCTATCGAAAACGTCAAAAATTTTGTGATCACCATCGATCATTGAGGATCTCGACCAATAAAGCTATCATACATGATCTCTTGAACGGTAAAAAGAAAATTTTGGGGTATCACCATTGAAAAATACTTTCGGCTAGCCGGCTCAATGTTTACATGGAAAAAGTTAGTCTTGAACCTTTTATAAGAAATTGTGTAAAGGTAGAACAAGGCAGACCCAGACTAACTTACCAAAGATAACCAACCTACGGTACTGGTCAGTCTAGAACTATAACAATGAAGTAAAGTTTGTGGAGAAGGACGAAGACCGAACACCTCACACAAAAGCCGAAAGGTTTGAAGGTAACCCCAAGATTAGGATGCAACTAGGTAGACACGACATTCAAGACATGCAAGACACCCAAACTCATCGAAAGAGAGGCGAATGTGAGAGTCAGTAAAGAAGCATACATACATGTAAAAGAAGTCTAACTTACTTCCTTCGCAACCATGATAAACATTGTCGATGACCGAGCACTTCTCAATTGACACCATTTGCTCTTTAATACCAGGGACGACTAGGGCAACCCTAGCCACAAAAGACTCTAAAGTCTCAATCCACCTATATTTGGAAAACTAACTAGTAACATTGTTATTAACCTAGTCATACCCAGTCCTACGAGGAGGATCACTTAATGTTACCTCGGTCGCATTAGCGTCATCAGCCCACAGCACGCCGATGCTAGAGGACGACAAGTCCTCTTGTTGATCGACCAACCCCTCGGACATGCTGCCAGTAGACTCAAAGAAGAAGGACGAATAAGGCATGATTACTTCGGTTAGGAATATACTCTTTGCACCTAGCCATTATTTTCTCAAATGCCAAGCACAGAAAACGCATAGTTAAGGTCAGTTTTGGACAATTACTTTCATTTATAAACACTTAAGTAAACTGATGCAAGAATTGTGACTCTTTGACTCCAAACTGTCAAATATAATGAATCCCAACTAAGGCACACGTCAGCCAATGTCCTTCATGCGAACCAAGGCCCATAACCTTTCCATCCCCAACCATTAGATCTCAAAGTGTTACTGTTTGGTCCAACACCCAAAACCAACCCAACGACTCCATTGTCATACACCAAAGCTTCTTGGTTCTCAACATATCGGTCACAATTTACAAAAAAGACTCTCCTAACCTTTCAAGTGATCGAGCTTGGGGGCAAGTCCACTATACGGCCAAGGTAGCCCCCGTAGTTATCAGCCAATACGTCAAGCAAAAGGTTGATATATTCTCGACTTTGTGCAGATTTCAAGGTCAGCTATTCCTCATCATTACTTATCTTGAAAGTCGAGTTGCCTTATGAAAAAATGCAATATTTCGTGTGCTTTACGCTTCCTCTCTAACAAAAAGCAGTATTTCGTGTGCTCCCCTCTAATAGAAAGCAATATTTCATGTGCTTTACGCTTCCTCTCTGACAAAAACATAAATAATTATTATGTTAAAATAATTACTATTATAAATAAAGAAGGATTATAAGATAAAGATGCACGTTTTATCTTATCCAAAAAACTCTAATCTTTGATATCTAATAACTGACTTTAGCAACGGAGTGTCTTTTACATATACTTTCCTTTTCTGATAAACTAAGAAGGAAGCTATTAAAACCGGAATGAAAAGAGAATTGTTATAACTTTAAGGTTATTGAATATATATATATATATATATATATATATATATATATATATATATATATATATATATATATATATATATATATTATTCACATTAATTTTATGTATTTGAAGCTAAGTGGATTTCTTTAACTTTTAAAGGTTGGCTACTGAATATTTTATTCATTTACATTGTTTAGTTTTCTCACCTTTATATAAAAAATTAAGCATAAAATACTATAACTTAACAACGTAATTTATTATATATTTGCATCCAAATTAAAATTTAATTTAAATAAAATCAAACTAAAAAACAAGAAGCTCTTTATTTTGAAAAGTAGAACGTCCAATTAGTGTTAGGACTTGAGAGAATACCATAAACAAATTGATAAATAATTTTGTTAGGCACCTTTCATAGCAATTGCAGGCAAAATGTTAGTAGGTCTTGTCTTCTTTTGTAAACGAAGGGTATATTATATTAGAGGTCAATTCTACCATAGTCACGCAAGGTCATTATAGGAAAACTCTTCTCTCAAATATTTGATGTAATTGTATAGTTAGAATTTAAATTTGAAATCATTGACTAAACTGGAACAATCTTATTGAGTAAACCTTCTATCTTCAAATGTTAGACACGCATCAAATAAGTTTGGTCTTACTTATAACTTATGAGGTAAAATACATATTCATAGTATGCTATAAAACTGCTTGTCATTAGTATGATAAATTTGAATACTCTAATATCAAATACAAACACAAAAGACAATAATTTAAAATTAAATAGAAAGACAAAAGAAAATGTGAAAATCAAGAGTTCATAATTTTTGTTACATATACTATGATGACGAAAATTTAACGTACAAAGATTGACCTCCATCACTGAATGTTAGACACACACAATGAAAATAAATGTCTACCTTAGCAGACATAGCCACATGACTACGACCTCATACGAAAACTAATCATATCGGAAAACTAATCATCAGATGTTTTGACTGAACGGTAACATATAAATCTTTAAAAATTGAAAGGCTGGGACTTTAAAATTTTTCTTTTTACTCTTTTATTTTCCTTTCTCCGAATTTGTAGATAGATGGTGGTGGTTTGCAAGAATGGAGGTTTCACAAGTGGGAAACTAATTGAAACTAAATGTTTTTTCATAATTTATATTATTTTAAGTTCGTGTAAAATGTTTTGCTTTATACCCATATTTTCTTTACATGATAAAACATAAGGAAAGGAGAAGAGAAGCAAAAGAAAAGAAAATCATCTTTGGTAGTTGTACATGACAAAACTATCTTTATTTTGATTCAACACATGTAGAATAAAATTTTTGATATTATATATTACCAATACCAATTTCAATTTTATGAAAATGTAAGAGACCTAAGGTTATCGAAATTACTCGGCAACAGACAATAAAGACTAAAAGCAATGCATACCAAAACATAATTTCTAAACATAAAATTTAAATATAAACTTTTAGGAAATGTAAGGATCAGAAATAAAATTTTGTTTTAAAAAACTAAAAGGTAGAGTTTCTTGCATTATTTCCTTCCATTGGTAAGTTCCTCACATTTGTTGATTAACTATATAGAATTTATAAAAAGTATTGAAAAATGTGTGATTAACTATATAGAATTTATAAAAAGTATTGAAAAAAAAAAGTCTGGAAGAACATAGAAAATAATTATAAAGTAGAAGTGATAAAATTAGAATGACACCTAAATATTTTATTATTAAAGTGAAAAATTTTATAAATAAAAAATTTAATTATTCAGAATTTATTTTATTATAACCACTATCTTTCTAGAAAAGTATTTCTTTTTTCTATTATGACTTTTCTCTAGAATTTTAACCTCATTTATCATCATACTGACCATCAGAACTCACCCATTAGACTTATGATAGTGTTTAAAGTAAAATTGTCTAATTAGGAATTTGATTTGAGTAAGTTTAATGCTCTTACTTTTTTTAAGTCAGTTCTCAAGTATCATTTCTTTCTTAGTATCCATGCTTGCATCGGGTCCCTGAGTCTTCAAGATTAGTTTATGTTAATTCATGATTATAGTAATATGTTTAGATTATTGACCAGAACTCTATAATAAATTTTTATTATTTTAAGATTTAAGAACTCTTTATAAGTAATAGGTAAGGGAAACTAATTTTTTAAATATTTTAACAGAATTCTAAGTTAGAAGATTTAAATATAAGAGTGATGAGTAAGTTTAGAATGGTTTTCACTACAAGAAAAACTTAATTTACCACGGATTATTACTCATGGATCTGTATCCGTAGGTAAATTCAGCATTACCCACGGATTATTACCTACGGATCTGTATCTGTAGATATTACCCACGGATTTAAGTCCGTAGGTATTATCCACGGACATAGATTCGTAGATATTACCCACGGACACAGATCCGTAAGTATTACCTACGGATATTGGTCTATATGTATTACCCACGAACTATTTCCATAGGTAATATCTACATACCTATGTTCGTGGGTAATACCTACGGACTTATGTCCGTGGGTAATATTTAGGAACTTATATTTATGGATAAAACTACTATTATCTCTTATTAATGATGTTCATATTGATTTATTAATAATAACATTAGTAAAGGTGAATATTATTAACAATATTAATGTTATAACAAATATTATTGGTATTTTTAACACTTTTATTACTATTATTATTATTATTATTAAATTTGTATTATTATTATTAATATTATTATTATCATTAGTATTATTAATAATAAAAACAATAATATTAGCAATAATATTAATAATATTATTAATATTATTGCTAATATTATTGTTTTTATTATTATTATTTCTAATATTGTTAGTTATAATATTATTAAAATTATTTTTATTATTATTATCAGTATTATATTTTTTGTTTTTAATATTTTTAAAGTTTTTAATATTATTAATATTTATACAAAAAAATATTATTAATGTTATTGATAAAATTATTATTATTATTATTATTATTATTTATATTAACATTATTA
>Ga0209700_108437_pt1 | contig 13192 bp, 4 predicted proteins | sample SiratroredBW_FD_187528 | JGI IMG/M metagenome (GOLD analysis project Ga0209700, IMG submission 187528) | Root nodule microbial communities of legume samples collected from California, USA - Siratro red BW (SPAdes) (version 2) | ecosystem: Host-associated > Plants > Roots > Nodule | place: USA... | reverse complement strand
CCGTCATAAAAATATATATATATATATATATAATATCTAATTGCTTTTATAGTTTAAAAGGAGTGGTATACAAATAATAAATATTACTTTTGTAAAGTATAAAATTAATTACAAATTTAACTATTTCATTGTTTATTTTTTAAAATTACTATATCTGTAAAACCTATTTTTTATACATTTTTATTCACCCTAGCTTTTAAAATCATTTTTTATCCTTTGTCAAGAGACTTCTTTTTACTTGTAGGTGATTTTAATTGAATTAATATTATCTAGTCAGAATTTGATTTATGATAAGTTGATTTTTTGTTTTAATTTTTTTTCCTTGTTGGTTCAGTTTGTAAACATCATAGGGTTTACACGCACTATATGATGTGTAAATAATTTTTTAGAATTGTTGGCGGTTGAAATGTAAATAATTGATAGCTATAAAGAATTGGAATATATTTAAATATTAGTTTGAGTCACTTCAATTTTGAACACATAATGATTAATTTTAAATGTTGAAATGGAATGATTATCAAATAGTTGATAAAATTATGATTTTAATAACACCAATGTGGACATAAGTTAAAATATATAAAAATGATATAATTAATTTTTAACATATTAGTTTTTGTTCTTTTCTATATATTTCTCTTATTATTTCTCTTGATCATATAATGATTATTTAAACATTCAGTTATTATTAGAGGAATTACGATTATTATATATATCAAGTTTTAATGTTAAAGTATTATTATAGTTACTCAAATATCAAAGTTCTTCACTAAGACAATAACTTGTGAACGAGAGAGATAAAAAACATAATAAATAGAAGTTCAAATGCGAGTTAAGTATTTAGGTGATATTTTAAAATTTGTTAATTTATACATTATGTCTTATCCCTAAGACAAGTTTTTGGAATGAAACTTGTTTATTTGTGCACCATATATTGTGGTTACTGTTTAAATGTTAGTGATGTTTTTAGGTGATGTTTTGAAATTTGTTTATTTATGTAGCATGTTTTGGCTCTCAAAGCAACACAATAACACTTGAGCTGGAGAGAGTCAATTTTGATTCACTCAGCTTTAAATTTGATCGCTTGACGCCTAAACATTAATTAATAATTTGCTTAAATGATATTATTAATAGCTCAAACGAGATAGTCTCACTTGAGAAACATACCTTTAATATTATGGGAAGATATGTAAAACATGTACTATTTATATTTATTATATGTTATTGAAAAAAAAAAAAGAATGAATGAGTCACAAAATATGATTAACAAACCTGATATTATATAAATGATATTACGAGTAATAATTACAATAATATTATTATGATAATTATGTGTGACTATATGATGTAAATATTAAATTAGAAAATCTAATGATATATTCAAATTATATAATTTACTAAATTTGATTGATAAATGTATTGGATAGATTTTTTTTTATTAAATTTGATCATTAATACTCAACAAAATGTCTAAAAAAAAGAAATCACTTTATTATAGGAGATTGTTATGTGAGTTGTATATTAAAATAAATAATTTATAAAATAAAATAAATATATTCTAACAAATTTAATCTCTGAATTTGAATAATATTAATTTTTTGAAAATAATTAATTATTAACATTATGTAACTTTTATAGATAAAATGTGAGCTCTATATATATATATATATATAAGTGTTGCAATAAATAACGTAAGTTCGTAATTTCTATTGTTATTTAATTACTTAACTAAATTGGATTTACTTCTTTAAACAAAGTCCAATATGAGTTTTATGAATATAAAAAAAATAAGCTAATAGGAAGGGAAAAGGCAATAAATTTGATTTTCTAACGGAAATTAATATTTTTTTTATTGATACGAAGTTGATCGATTTTAATAAATGGTGATTCTATTTTTTTTATTTCTTAATGTTGAAGGCGTTTCACCTTTAATCATTAATTATTATTTTTTATTCATAGAAATTGAACATGTCACCCAACTAACTGGATTAGACTTGGCAATTATTTATATATTTAGGTATAGTTCAGGTAATTATTTTAGATAATATTTGTTATAATGTAATATTAAAAAAAAAAGCGTGACATCTTTAAAAGCATTTTGTAGACTTAAAAGAAATTCAACTAGTTGAAATGAACTCTAGCAACTAGAGATAACGATTCCAAAATTTAGAGACGTGTCAGTTATGGATTAATTAAGTTGCATGTGTAAATACTATTCCTTAAAAGCACATTTAAAAATATCTTTTATACTAATTGGAGCCAAGCAATGTTCAATATATAAAAAGGAAGAAAATAAATCTTCCCTAGTAATAATTACGCAATAAAAGTTTGAATAACACATTAAATAGTTTTCGTAATGATAATATGAACTACAAATAATTGTATTTAAAATTTATAGTTACGTATGATATTATAGATAAAATGCAATAAATTAGATCTTACAACAAAAATTTACTAAAATTTTTACAATAATAAAATTTATGTCAAATTTATATAAGAAATAGACATTATTTTTTTCTAAAGTTACTTTTAATAATGAATATCTTACTAATAATTTTTATTTGTAACATCGTTCATTAGAATAAGATAAAATATAAAGAAATGGTTGATACACGCTCAATTTCAAATTTTAAAATAATAAATTTATAAGTGTTTCTTCTTATATTTTATTCAATTAATCCACTTTTCCATTACGTCTATAACTTAAAGTCACTGTTAAATTCCTAACAAAATTCTAACTTACATATAATATGAAATCATAATCAATGAAATCTTAAATTGCATCTGAGTGTTTTTTTTTTTTCAGTTATGTCAGCATCTTTTTTAATTTTTTAAAATTGCGGCTCATACACATTTTTACACTTGACTTCTTCCTTTTTGGTGACACTTTACCAAATTTTTGAACACAGACCAACTACAGTTGCTGCACCGACTTCTGGGGTTGGTACGTTCATTTCTTTACATTAAATTATTAATTTATCAATCATCTAAATATTGGAGCAACATTTTTGCTAGCACCGTCGTGGAAAAGTATTTATATTATTTTTATTATGTCAATCAACTATAAATTACACCTAAGAAGGTTTTAACTTTTATTACAATTATGTTATGAATTATATCTAAAATTATGTTTATTACATAGCAATATAAATATTTTTGCAATAATAACGAATAAAATGACATAAATTGAAATATGTCAAGAGTTTATAATAGATTGTTTTAAGGGAAGATGTGAGTTCATATTTTTGGTCTGAAACGTTTGGTGAACAGAGATAATGACACGAGAAAGTCAAAATAAAAGTCAGGTCATAGCTGTAGCAGCTCTTTATATTATTACTTTTTTCAAAGCATGCCTGGGTTTTGAATATGTAATGTACGAAATTGATGTAAAATGATTTTCAGTAGTTATACTTTTCTATGTTATGTAATATCAAAAGTTCTCATTTACATTTACCTATACTTGTACACAATCATATTTATTAATTAAAAATTAACTATCTAATATACGTGTTATGAATACAACCTTTTACCATATCATGTTATTTAACAACATTGACAACATTTAAATCGAGTTAAAAATCCCAACTGCTAGCAAAAGTTCCCATTTAATAAATGAATAACGGTTTGTGTTTTTACAGATAGTTTTATTAACTATTAGCGTTTATTATTTAAGAATTGCAAATAGAAATATTTAACTTTAGAATACACCATAGTTTTAAACGTTTTATGTTTAGATTAATTATCATCAATAATTAACAAACTGCTATCATATAAAAATAAGCATTTAAGAGGATTGACTTCACAAAAACATCCAATTAATATTGAATTAATTCACTGGTCAATATAGAAAATCCCGATATGAGAATTGAAGTGGTAAGCAAACAATGGCCATACATATTTGTATGAAATTGGAGAGTCAAGTCTAATTTATGTTTTCTAAATAGGAGGCATGGTAAAACCAAATAGGAGCAACACATAACTAAAATATATGCTTCATTTATTGAATGTTTGAAGATACCAAAGTGGATCGTTGACAAACTAATTAATTATCCTTAAGAATGATAATTATCCTTAATTCTTGGGATTTGAATGTGAGAAATTTTAACAACACATTCTTATTTTAATATTAAATCAAATCATGCAAGTTTCATTTAAACAAGTAGTAAATCAAATTATTTAACAACACCCATCTAAATAAAATTTAAACCCAATACCAACGTGATAATAATAAATGATATAGTAATATTTACCATTGTTGGCAATTAGTTGAATATAGATGTAGTCAACGTAGTTTGTAACTTGTACTACAAAAATTGTGCCATAATAAACTAGTATATAGCGAGTGAAAAGTCATCAAACACGGTGTTGAAACACTTAATTTTTTTTCCTGAATGGGAACACGAATTTAGACCCACGAGACACTAATAAAGACTCTAGTTTCATAATGAGAATGAAGAAAAATATTATCCACCATTCACCATGTACCATATGCTCCACAATGTTTTGAATAGAGATTGATGAAGGGATCATGTAGCATTATCTGCAGCAACAAATAATGTGGAAGCTGACACTACTGTAAGTGCAAACATAGAGAATATTAGTAACAGTGTTTGTGTTTCCATTATCACCAAATATAAAACTAGTGATGATTATTAAGGGGGACATAGTAGGTTGTGGTTCAATATATAAAAAGAATTTTCATTTGGTGAAAACAAAAGTTCTGACTGTAACTTTTGTTGTACAGTTATGAATGATTCTTTCCACTGTCTTTATGTGGTTAACTATTCACTAATCATCATCCATAGATTAATCCGAATGCATAACGCTATTAGATAGACAAATTGTAACAAAAGATAGGAAGAAACTTTTTGCAAATTTAAAAAGGAAGAAGCAAAGGACGAAAACAGTCTCCACCATAACAGGGATAGAAACAAAATGGTTTGCCAAAATGACAGGGACAGAACACAGAAGGTGGCCTAGCACTTTCTACACACTTCTCTCTTACACTGAAAAAAAAAAGTACAATTCAATTCTAGCCGCACAGCTCACACTTGAAAAGAAGGACTTGCACAGACCAAAATGCACACATGACAATATATTGTTAATCGTAACGATAACTCATATATTAGTGATTGTTGACATATGTTAATCGTTGATAATTATTCACACTACATGAATCAGAAAAAAAATAAACTATACCATCTTATCCTTGTTATTGCTTCTCACAATTTTCGGTTCCTTGATGCATCTTTTGCAATCTGTTTAATACAAATAAGAGAAAAAGGGGAAATTTTCAGTAATTTTAACGAAAGTAATTTTTGAATACATTGTTAGTTCAGAAACGTGACAGGTACTATAGCAGTTCGGTAAGAAGTTAATTGTCATGTCTCGGATTGGAATTATCTATTGTGTTTTTTTCTCATCTACGCTAGTTGAATACAAAAATGAATTGGGATCACAAAAGTGTCTCTCCTGCACTCTAAAAAAAGTTATGTCCTCTCATATTATTCGTATATTTAGTTTTAGTTTCTAGTGTGTTACTCTTTTTATAGGAGAAATAAAAAAAAAATACACAATAAGATATTAAGGAGTGGACGGTTCCCGTCCGTAATGTGTGATGTGTATAATAATGAATTGGCGAGTTTCATCGCTCTTCGCTATATAATTTTTTAATATATTAATAATATTTTTATTATTTTTATTTAAAAATTTATGTATTAAATAATTTTTATTTTCTCAAAATTACAGAAACATCTCTCATATTCTCTCATATGTCTTATTTGTTTTTAAAGATATGATATATTTTTATTTTCTAATAATAATAAAATTGATGTTGATAATTATTTTTTTGGAGAGTATAAATTTTTGTTTTTTCATTAATTGAATGTTAATGGTTATTTTGTTTTTTTATTAATTTATTAAAATAAGATATTTTGCTGGTAAGATATTTACCATAGTAGTATGATTAATTTTAAAAATTTAATTGAATACATTGTTTTTAAATATTTAGTTTTGTGATAACAAATTTGATGTTGGTTGAAAAATATACGGATATTTGTTAATATTTATAAGATTATTTTTTATTATGATATACAAAATGCTTTCTGCACTTAAAAAAAATTCTAAAATACCAATAATATCCTTGTTGTTTTATATATTAAATAATTTTTTTTTCACGTTTACAGAAACATCCCTCTTATATTTTTTTTAACAATAATAAAAATGATGTTGGATGTTGTTAAAATATTTATAACAATGTAAAAAATTCAGTTTAACATATTATTTTCAAATATTTAGTTTTATGATAACTAATTCAATGTTGCTTAAAATAAATATAGATATTTAATATTTATGAGAGAAGTTAACAACTTTTTACTTGATTTGACTTATTTGTGTATATAACTCAGTATGAGAGAGAAAAAATTATTTAATAAATACAATTTAAAATAAAAATAATGAGGAAATTGTTGAATTAAGAACATGTAAGAAGTATTGTGTATCTTGTAGGAAACAACTCCCTTTTATTATTTATTAAAAAAAATTGTTAGTATTTATCAAGTTAATTTATTATTATTTATTAAGATTGTTTGTTATATTTATCATGTAGAAAATAATTGCCAATATTATTTTTATTATTATTAAGAAAAGAATATATCATATTCTTTAAAATATACATACATAAAGAGACGTTAATAACTTTTTTGTTAGTTGTACTTACTAAAAAGGGCTCGACTCAATTGTTTGTTGAAGAGAAAAAAAGTTATATAATAAATAAATTTTAAAATAAAATAATAAAGATTTTTTTGACATATTAATAATTTATTAAGTACAAGAAGCAATTTATATTGTGGTTTATTACAAGTATGCTTATATTTAAGAAAAAAATTATAAATAAAAATGAAAAATAAAAAATTATATAAAAACTACTATTATTGTTAAAGAATTTTACAAATTACGAATTTTAAAGTACAATAAGAGAATTTAAAGGGATAACACTTTTAAAGATTAGGGAAAATATTAAAATTGTTTGAATTCTAATGGGCTGTACAGCTTCAAAATTAAAACTCAAATTTAGATTGACTACATTTAAGAATTATTATTTGAGGAAATAAAAATATAAAAATAGAAAATGATATACTTAATGTAAGAAAAATCACGTAACTCGTTTAGGAGGGGGCTAACAGGGATACACCTTTTCTTTCAATAGTATAGATTCGAAGCTAATATACAAGACCTAAAGAATAACACAAGAAGCAAAACTTAACATAGAAAGCATTGGATAATAAAAAATATAATATCTATTATTTTCTAATCTGTTTTATTTTTTCATGATAAAGACTAGACAATAAGTTGCTTGCACGATTCCTCTTATTCCGATTAGCCTAAGATGGAAATTTCTCTAAAATAGTCTTTTTTTCAAAATGCATTATCCTTTAGTGGATGAACAACTTTGTTTCAAAGTAAAGTGAAGTTACGGCAAAACTCAAAACTTGTTGGAGCATATAACATCCCAAAATACATATAATATACTCTATCTACCTAACATATATTATTTTATACATATAACCAGTTTCCTTAAAACATCAATTAAAATTCTTTCTATATTTTATATAATATATATAATATAATGTAATATGATACATTACTAGAAAAAACACATACTACAATAGAATAAAACGTTAGTTGAATCATAATCGAGGTAAACTAAAATATAGTGACATTTTTTAAATTATGTGAAGAGATATTATATCGGTTACTCAATAACCAATGTAATATACTCCATTCTATATCGGTTGACACCCCTAATCGATGCACAAAAAATTGAAAAAATAAAAATTCAAAATTTGGTTTGGCATTGAACCTATTATATCGGTTGTGAGCCTAACCAATGTAATAGGTGCTAGATACTACATCGGTTGGGAGCTTTCAATCGATGTGGTATCTCCCTCGTAACTCGATACGTGAAATTTGGGAAAATTGGAGTACATATTACATCAGTTAACTGATGTAATAATCCCTATTTTAACCTTTTCACGCATTGTTTTTCCTTACGCTTTGCCTTCTCCTTTCAATGGTTTTCGCTTCTCGTTTCCTCTTCATTGTCATTGTTGTTTCGCGTGCCTTCATTCACTCATCACGATTCATTCCCTCCATTGTGTTCGTGGTGCCATTTTTGTTTCGCGTGGTGCCATTTTCATTTCCTCTCACTGGTTTTGTGGCTTTATTCACTCCATCTTTGCATTCACTGGTTTTGCTAGAGTTCATTTGGCTCCATTTGCGTTCACTGGTTTTCGTCTTCTTCCCTTTTTTCGCGTCACCACTCGTGTGCCTTCACGTTTACAAAGGTATGTTTTCTGTATATTTGAAATATTGTATCTGTATGATTGAAATGTTTTTTGCATGCTTTGAATGCTTTATGTGTATGCTTGGATATATATGTTGAGTGCGTGTTGGTATTAACTCCAAGGATGTTTGATCCTCGAAATTTGTATTTAATTTGTGCATTGTGTAATGTGTATGAAAATCGTTTACTATACATAGTCATGGATCGAAGTTGGATCTTTTAATAACTTATGTAGAAAAGACTGAAAAAATAAAAATTCAAAATTTGGTTAGGTGTTAAACCTATTACATTGGTTGCGAGCCTAAACCACTGTAATAGGTGCTAGATACTACATCGGTTGGGAGCTCCTAACTGATGTAGTATCTCCCTCGTGGCTCATGAAGTGAAATTTGGGGAAATTTAGGGTACATATTACATTGGTTATTGAAATAACCGATGAAATAATCCCTATTTTAACCTTTTTGTGCATTGTTTTTCCTTACGCTTTGCCTTCTCCTTTCATTGGTTTTCGCTTCTCGTTTCCTTTCCATCACCATTATTGTTTAACGTGCCTTCATTCACTCCTCAAGATTCATTCACTCCATTGCGTTCATGGTGCCATTTTTTGTTTCGCGTGGTGCATATCCCCTCTCACTGGTACGTATGCCATTTTTGTTTCACGTGGTGCTATTTTCGTTTCCTATCACTGGTTCTGTGGATTCATTCACTCCATCTTTACATTCACTGATTTTGCTAGAGTTCATTTGACTCTATTTGCGTTCACTGGTTGTTGTCTTCTTCCCTATTTTCGCGTCACCACTCGTGTGCCTTCACGTCTACAAAAGTATGTTTTCTATATATTTGAAATGTTGTATCTATATGCTTGGAATGCTTTCTGTATGCTTTGAATGCTTTCTATATATGCTTAGATATATATGTTGAGCGCGTGTTGGTATTGAGTCCATGGATGTTTGATCCTCAAAATTTGTATTTAATTTGTCCATCATGTAATGTGTATGAAAATCTTTTACTATACATAGTCATGGATCAAAGTTGGATAAATGGAAGTCGAATCAGTGATGTGTATGAGAAAGGTGTCGAAGAGTTTCTACAATTTGCTAAATGAAATGGAGCAGGACTAAATGGAAGATACTCTTGTCCGTGCGTGAATTGTTTCAATGGAAAAAGACTCAATATTGAGTTGATAAGAGAACATGTTCTTTATGATGATTTCTTGAAGAGCTATTTAACGTGGACTTGGCATGGTGAAGTTCTGGACCTACCATATGTATCTGAGACTGAATGTGTAACATCCTAAAAATTTTAAATAAATATTATTATTAATACGATTTATAGTAATATGATTTTCTGCATCATGTTTATAACAGTTTAAGCTTCTTTGCATCAATAAACCTTACGCTTGTGCTTCATTTGTATTACTTTTATACTACACCTATAATCTAAAAGGACAAAACGGTAAATAGAATCTAAAAGACAAACTGGTAATTTGAATATATATATATATATATATATATATATATATATATATATATATATATATATATATATATATATATACATACATACATACACACACACACACACACACAAGCCTCAAGATAAAATCAAGAGTTTGCATTAGATAGCAGATAAGAACACGTATAAATTGTGCCAACTCACTCCTGCACCTATGCTTTATGATTTAACACATGATTTCCTATGTTGTGATTGTTTTGTTTATTTCCATTCATGTGATTATGGATGTAGTCTGTGGCTGGAGGACATGTTCCTTAAGATTTCAAATGAGCTGAAGTGATGTATTGACTAGTTGATTGCTCATTTATCCTGACTATTCACTATTACCGTTTATCCTATGTTGTTGTTCTTTGATTTTATCTGATAGTTTATATATATATATATATGTCTATTTTAGTGAAGTTGATAATATTAATAGATTTTAAATTTTATGAATATAATTTCTTAAAAATAATTCTTTAAAAAGGTATGTATATCTCACTTTTCTCTCTCTCTCTCTCTCTCTCTCTCTCCTTGTTAAATATGAATATATGATAGAGCAACAGTAATGGATGCACCAAATCCTGCACTATCTTTCTCTACAAACATTTCAGCTTTCTTTCCTGGGAATGATTGGATGACAAATGTAATAGAGAATTCAGTCACATTCCGGGGTGTGACCTATACACTTTTTGCCTTCACAAACTTTGAAGATGTACCTTTAACACTAGAAGGAGCTGTAGTGGTTACATTCTGCATGCCACCTATGATCCACAACAATCCAATAATTAACTTGTTTGTTCCATCCATGTGATGAAGCCGCATATGTTTGATAATTTGTATGATATGTAAACTTTTGTAAGATTAATATATATATATATATATATATATATATATATATATATATATATATATATATATATATATATATATATAGGTATATGTTAAATTTTAAATTAGAATTTTAGTTTTTTTCAAATCAAAATGACCATTTGACATACACAGCAACTTCAGATTGGTGCTGGAAATGCAAACCAATAATACACTAATATATTAACTACATATTATAACATTATCATTATCTAAAATCAGGTATAACCGTAATTAACTTTTACTTGAATACATTATTGGATAAATAAAATGTTCCAAATGAAAAAAATAGCTTTTCTTAGGAATGACAGCTAATGTTCCTTGACAGGATTTAACAAATACTTCTTGTTATCTAAAAAAAATAATAATAAAAAAATTAGTATAAATCATTTTAATAAAAAAGGGCTGCTAAAATACAAATAATAATAATTTATTTTATTCAATTATAATAATAATCTATATTAAATAAAAGTTTTATGTTTTTTTTTTTATATTTCTTATAACTTTATTTAAAGCTATTATATTTCTCTTACCATTCATCATTCTTATTTATGTAAGAATTCACTCATTTCTTTAAAATAAAAAGACAGAAAATTCATCACCCAATTTGATGAAATTAACTCTTTTTATATTTAATATTATATTAAAATTTATGTGATACCATTAAATGTTTAAAAGATTGAGTTTCTATGTTTCATCCAATAAGTCATATTCTCTGCATATAATCCGTTTTTGTCAAATTCAGTAAAGGAATAAAATCCTTACACTGAATTTTATACTATTAATAATAATAATTTGGGACGCCTAGCCTCATAATATCAACATTCTAATATAAATTTTGAGAATTGCATGAAAGACATGATTCGTGATATTGGAGAAGATAGTTTCCACCAAGCACATGTGTATGATTCATTGAAAGATGATTCACTAACAAAATTGTATCCGGTTGTTCAAGTTTTTCACGTTTGTCAACAGTATTATGATTATTTAATATCAAGGGAAGAATTGGGTGTATCAATAAAAACTTCACTAAATTGCTTTAATTGTTGCATGAAATACTTTCAGAAGGTAATACATTGTCGACCAATCACTATGAGACCAAGAAGATATTGTGTCCAATGACTATGGAGTATCAAAAAATACATGTTTGTCCCAATGATTATATATTGTATAGATAAGAGTTCGAAGAATTATATAAGTGTCCTAAATGCGGGGTATCAAGATACAAAGTAAAGGATGATGATGATGATGAAGATGACATGAAAAATGGTTCATTTGAAAAAGTATTGTGGTATCTTCCATTCATACCTCCATTAAAACGTTTTTTTGCCAATGTTGGATGAAAAGAACTTGCCAAGGCATGCAAATGGAAGAAAATGTGATGGGTTGTTATGACATGCTGTCGATTCACCATAATGGAAGAAAATCGATTGTTTGTATTCTGAGTTTGGAAGTGATCCAAGAAATCTTAAACTTGGTCTTGCAACAGATGGAATGAATCCATACGGTAATTTAAGTAGCAAACATAGTTCAAGATTTGTTTTGTTAATTATTTATAATTTGTTGTATTAGTTGTGCATAAAGAGAAAATATATAATGTTGTTTATTACAATTAGAAATAAGAACTCATAGTGTGTAGTGTAACATGTACATATATGTAGTGTTACAATTAGAAATAATATGTCATACTTTATTCTTAAGATAACTTCATCATATTTACTTTTGTAATTTTTGAAAAATATTATGTTTTGTAATTGCTTTAATATTGAATGTAAACTGAATTTCTAGCTGGAAATCTAGTATATTGTGAATTGGTCTTTTGCAAGTTATGAACAACAACTAATTGAAGCTGAATTTTTAAAAAAAGCAACACATATTACATCGGTTATGACCGTAAACGATGTAATATGTCACATAGTACACCAGCTAAGGTCATAACCAATGTAGTAAGTATGGTTTAAACAAATCCACAGCAGGAGATATTACATCAGTTGCTCAGTCAACCGATGTAGTATACCCCTATTACATCGGTTACCTTGTCCACTGATGTAATATGACCATTTTTTTTAAAAAAAGTTTAAGATACTACATCATTTGCTCCTGCCAACCGATGTAGTATCTTTGTCTCAGCCTCACCATACACAATTTGGTTGGGTATGTAACGTCGGTTGGTTGAGAACTGATGTAGTTTACCAATATACTACATCAAACTTTCTACATCGGCTGCATCTACATCGGTTTTGGAGCCGATGTTGTATGTCCTCCAAAACTGATGTAGAAGGTGTTTTTTCTACTAGTGTTATGTGATTATCCACACAAATATAATATACCTATAACATCATTATTCACATGTTAATATATTGTTAGCACCAGTGGACTGCTGCAGTGATTTGATGAATTCAACCAAGTGAAGATGCTCTAGATCATGTGATGAATGGATGAAGATTTCTTGAAGTTTGAAGACTTGAGTCTAGGATCTAGAAATGT
>Ga0209700_108435_pt1 | contig 13194 bp, 7 predicted proteins | sample SiratroredBW_FD_187528 | JGI IMG/M metagenome (GOLD analysis project Ga0209700, IMG submission 187528) | Root nodule microbial communities of legume samples collected from California, USA - Siratro red BW (SPAdes) (version 2) | ecosystem: Host-associated > Plants > Roots > Nodule | place: USA... | reverse complement strand
ATTTTTTAGGAAAAGATAAATATTTAGAAAAACCACATTCTTTTATTTTATTTGTTTAATTAAAGGTACCGTCTTTTGACGGGCGTTGTGGGGGTGCTTGTACCTTCCCCACACGTAACCGACTCCCGGACCTGAAATCTGGTTTTTTGCGAACTTGCCTTATCTTGTTTTTGGTTTTCCATAATTTTCCTTTAATAAATTATGGTGGCGACTCCTCTGTTTTAAAAATGTAAAATTATTTTTGTTCGCCGTCCCCGTCGTGACCCCGGTTGTGACATTGGGAACCAACCCTGTAGCTCCCTTTTATTTCGTTAACATCTAAGAAAATGATTCCCATTAAATCAATTATTCAGTAAATTAAGGACTAATATGATTATATATAAATAAATATATAGCCCATAATTAGACTTAGGAAATGTAATTTCCTAGCAATCTCTCACTTGGGCTATATATACTGTCTTGAAATAATCAAAATTTTACAAAATAAACTATAAGTGCACATACATAATGTTATTTGTCCTTAACTACTTAAATAATCTGGTTCATCTCATATACCAATAATTTAACTACCGCGACTTTCATCACATTAAATTCGTAACTGAACCATAATGATTACCATACTAATATACTCAACTACATAGATCAAGTTTGAATGAGTAACATGGAAATCACATGAAATTTGATCTCATTATCTATTTCCAACTGGTCCAACTTTAAAATCTTCATTAAGATCTATCCAAAATTTGCAATATCAACATTGCAAACAACATAATGTAAATCATCATCTTTTATTCTACAGAAAATTAAATAGTACAATGTTTGACATAAAACATATAAAGTATACAAAAAATAACCTCACTAACCAAGTTATCATCAATAGTGATATCCATATGAAATATGCTCATGAAAGACTTTAGGGATCAATCCTTCGGTTAATGGGTATGCCAGCATAAACTTTGTTCCCTATATGTTCTATAGGAATATATTTTTCTTGAACTCTCTCCTTAACAACAAAAAATTTAATATTTTGACTTTATTAAGCTCTTGTTGTTGTTGGAGTAAAGTACTATTGAATTATTGTCACCATAAATCTTCAATGGCTTTTCAATACTATCTACCACACGAAGCCTGGTGACAAAGTTTCACAACCATATGTCGTGGTTAGATGCCTCATGCTCAAGTATCTGCCTAGAACTCCCACTATAAATGTTGTATCAGAACATGTGTAGACTTGAGCATACATTAAGTTCCCTATTGCTGATGCATAAGGTTTATCATGCATTATTGTCCTTTCAAGATCATTTTGGGACACTATTTGAGACTAAACTTGTCTCCTTTAGCCACGGTTGTGTCGACATACAAGATTAGAAATACATATTTACTCTCATTGAACTTGTAGTATACACAATCATCAACAAATTTGCCTCAAAGCCATATAAGGTAATAACCTGATGAAACTTGTGATACCATTGACGTGAAGCCTAGTTGAGACCGTAGATGAGTTTCTTTAATTTGCAGACCATAGACTTTGAATTACCTGACACAAAGTTTTCTGGTTGCACCATATAAATTGTCTTATCAATGTCTCCATTAAGAAATATCGTCTTAACATCCATCTGATGTAGCTCTAAATCAAAATGAGCAACTAATGCCATTATTTTTCTAAAAGAATCTTTTTAAGATATTAGAGAAAAAATTTCTTTATAATCTATCCCTTCCCTTTGAGTAAAGCCCTTATCAACTAGATGAGCTTTATATCTTTCGATATTACCCCTAGAATTCCTTTTTAAATATCCATTTACAACCAATGGGTTTCACACCTTCAGGTAATTCTACTAGATCACAAACGTCATTGTCTCTCATAGACTTAATCTCCTCCTCCATGGCACCAATCCACTTTTGAGAATTAGAACTTTTCATGGCTTGACAGAAGTTGATCGAGTAATCTTTTGTTAAACTAATGCCATCTTCATGTTCTTGGAGGTACACAAGGTATTCATCCGAAATAGCACTTCTCCTTTCTATGGTAGATCTTCTTAATGACACTTCTTGAAGTTGTTGAGTTTGTTCTATAGGTTGTATTTGAGGAGGATTTTCATTGTTGTCTCGTTCTATAAATGTGTCCTGAATAACAATAGGTATGAATACCTGATCATTATCAATAATAGATTCATCATCAAAAATAACATTCCTAATGTTTCCTTCTCCTCCAAACTCAACATCCTCGAGAAATATTGCATTTCTTGTTTCAAAAATTGATCTTGATGTAGGATCATAAAACTTGTATCCTCGTGAGCGTTCAGCATAACCAACAAAATAGCAGCTAACTGTCCTTGAGTCCAGTTTTCTTACATGCAGCTTATAAGGTCGTGTCTTAGCTGGACATCCCTAAATGTGTAAATATTTTAGGCTATAAGGGGTTTTATTAACTGCTTTGCTTGGTACCCTGTTAAGGTTGTACACTATGATCTTTAAAGCTTCTCCCCAAAGTGATTCAGGCAAGGTGAAATGACTGATCATACTTCTCACCATATCCTTAAGAGTTCAGTTCCTTCGTTCTGCAACACCATTCATACTGGGTTTGCCAGGCATGGTGTATTGCAGAACAATTCCGCACTCTTTTTTTTTAGAAAAAGCGCAAAAGGTCCTGGACGTTGTTTTCCTGATCCATCATATCTCTCGTAGTATTCACCACCACGGTCAAATTTGACAACTTTGATTTTCTTTCCAAGTTAGATTTCAACTTCAGCTTTGAAAGACTTAAAAACATCCAAGGATTAAGACTTCTCATGAATTAAATATAAGTACCCATAACGAGAGTAATAATCTATAAATGTAATAAAGTACTGTTGTCCATTCTATGAAGCAGTATGAAATAGACCATGAATATCAGTATGTATTAGTTCTAAGACATCTTTAGCTCTCTCTACGCTTAGTTTTCTTTCATTTGTTCTTTTTTCCTTGATACATTCAAGACAGACTTGAAAATCCTTTAAATCTAGGGGTTCAATTCCATCCACCATAAGCTTCTGAATTCTCTGTTTAGAGATGTGACCTAAATGCTTATGTCATAATGAGGCAAAATTCTCATTTAATTTTCATTTTGTACCTCTTGAACTTGTTTGTAGTATTTCATTGTAAAAATTTAAATCAAGCTTATACAAATTATCAATTAAAAAATCAGAACAAATAATATTTGATTTTTGGAAGAGACTAACTTTATTATTTCTAAAAGAACAATGATAATAAAAATCAAATGCACGAGTAAGTCCTCAGACAACTCTAACTTTAGTGTTTTCAATTTTGAAGCAAGATGAGACATTTCCATAATGTACTCTTGTCGCAACTAGGATCAAGACGAGGACGACGATTCGAAAAGAAAATAATATTTGAAAATTTAGAAAAAGGAGTAGCCACCATAATTTATTATGGGAAACTATGGAAAAACCGAAAAGAAAGATAAGACAAGTCTATGAAAACCAAATTTTAGGTCCGGGGGTCGATTACATGTGAGAAAGGTATTAGCACCCCCACAACGCTTAAGACAGTATCTTTAATCAAATAAGTATGTTTTTTTTTCAAAATGTTTATTTTTTTTCAAAAGAAGACAAGATGCTAATAATAACAAAGAAAATATATTTTTTATTTTAGAGGGCGGCTCGACAAGGATTTGACCTTGCTCCTACGTATCTCCATCTCTAGGATGGAAAATCAGGATTACGTAGTTCTTTTATGAAAATTTGTTGGTTGAAGTGTTTGATATTTTTTTAATTTTGGAAATTTTTTATGTTCTTTATATTTTTGAAATTTGATACTTTTGGAATTTATGGTATGTTAATTTCGAAAGTTTTGGATTAGACGTTATTCAACGCGCATGGCCACTTGAACGCCTACACAAGACAAAGTAATTTCGGATTAAACACCGTATGATGCGAGCGATCAATTGGATTTTTAACCGAAATAATTACTACATTATTTTTTTTGAATTAAATTCTGCATGACGCATGCGGTCATTTGAAATTTTAATTGAAATATTTCAAGTAAAACACAAGAGAAAGATTTTATATAAACAAATTGAAATTTTTTTGAAATTGATAAAATGAAAAAAAAAAGTAAATCCAAAAAATGTTAAGTTGGAACACAAGTCAATTGGACCCCTTTTCTTTATTATTATTTATTTATTGTCACAGTGCCATAACAAAAATTTATACCAAACCTAATGGTTGTAGTCATGCCACGTTACTTTGCTCATTCATTAATGCTAATTTAAATTGATTTATAATTATGTCAAACCATACAAAGAAGAAATGGGCTAAACACTCACAAAGTGTCGATTCACTCACGTTCCTCACTTGGTGCCAAAGCAATCTAATTGGGCTAAGCCCAAACGAGAGGGCTGCACCACTTTTCACTTCAAAATTCACTCCCTATGCCTATTTTAGATTCATTATTTTTGTTTAATTCAATTCACTGCGAAATGTTATTTTATTCACACCTTGCATATATCCTATTCTTTATTCCACGTTACAAGGCCACAAATGAATTAGGCCAAGCCTAATTAAAAAACATTCTAGGTGCACTTTTATCCTAAGCTACATTAGGGTTTTGAAGAGAAAAGGGGTGAGGGCAGCGACATGAATCCTGTAGAGGACGATGAGTGGTGCACGTTGCTGTTGTGAAAGTCCAATTGGCGGAGGTTGGCGAGGTTGATGGTGGCTTTTGATAGTGGTAATGGAGATTTATGGTGACGAGAAAGCTTGGCAACGACGGTGCGAAGGTGGTTTGAGAGGTTCATGAAGACGGAGAGTTGTGTGAGGTGTAGGTGGAGGGGACTGTTTTGGTGGCGTGGGGGGGCTGTTATGGAGGTATATGGAGTAAGAGGTGGTGCCACCAACACCAGTGGTGCTTGGCAGTGAAGAAAATGGTGACATAGGAGAGGTGAGGCGCGGTGAAGTGTCTTGGTTTTTTAGCTTCTATGATGCAGCGGTTTGTTTGGGGTGTAGGGGAGGAGTGGAGATGGTGCCGAAAACGCTCATGGAGGGCATCCTTGGTCTTGAATTTGCCAGGGATTAGAGGTAAGGCGTCATCTTCCAGGGGTGACATTTTTGGTGATTGAAATGGATCTTGATTATTCTGGGTATTTGGTGATTTGCAAATGCGAAAAGGGTAAGTGTAGTGTGGTAGTGGCAAGAAAAATGGAGAGAAACAGAAAATGACAAGCTTCTTTTAGTTGTTTTGGCTTGATTGAGGTTGGATTGGAATGGTAGCATAATGGTTTGGGGGGTGACGGCCGTGAGGTGGGAGCTTTGTAATCATTTTTTAGTTTTAAGCATTATTTTCATTGTTTTGTTTGGTCAAGGTATTTGTTATTTCACATAGTGAGTGGTGATGAATGCATGGTGTAGGCAGTATTACATTGAATGCAAGATATGTATGTGTATAAAGTGCATTCTAAAAATGAAATAGAGACCAAAATAGGGTGAGCAAGCAACAAACCTTATGTGTTTTTCTGTTTTTTATGTTGCTCTTTCTTTCTTCTGATTCAATCCTCTTGCTCTTTCTTTCTTCTCATTCAATCCTCTGTTGTGAGTTGTGATTGGGAGAAAAGAGTTTTTCAAATGTTTCTGTAGGAACAACTGGCTCCAGAAGGAGGGGCGGTTGAATGAAGCCTGAACTCAATTCCCTCTAAATAGAAACCACCAGCCAAGGCAAAAATATATAAGCACAGATAAAACAATATTATACTGGTTCATCCTAATCTCTTGGGCTACGTCCAATTCTTTCTTAAACAAATTGTTCAAGAGGTTCCACTATTTAGCAAATAGTTACAACGAGTAGACAAACCTCTCTAGGTTACGACGAGTACACAAACCTCTCTAGGTTATCACTAGTACACAAACCTCTCGAGGTTATACCACTTCCAATCTTCCCCTGAGATCAAAACCACTAAAAAATTAAAGAAACACTCTCAAAAGAGAGAACAATGAAAGCTCACAAGGGTTTACTTCACAATGATGAAGAATCACACAATGGTTTCACACAACCCAAAACTCTATATACTCTCAATAGCAAATTGACAATAGACACTCAGTGGTTACTATTTCTTCAATGTATTATATGATGTATTTCTCTTTTTTTGCTTTTTGTTGTTCAACTTGAAATTGCTCCTCTATATGTAGCTTTTTAGAAACTAGTCGTTAGGATGATTGAACAGAGCAATCTTGGCTTTCTGATGTATGGAGCTAAAACTGAAAATATTTCTCTAATTTTCATACTGCAATAAACTTGATTAAGTCTGTATAGAAAATAATTTAAAATAACGTAAAAAAATTATATCTGGGATATTCATCAATAATTTGAATAATTTCTATTATGAACATATTTGAACGTTAAAGCACAATATGATATAAAATCAATTAATCAAATTTAAATACTCTATAATAATTTGCATAATTTCCATTATGAACAAATCTGAACATTAAAGCACAATATGATATAAAATCAATTTAAATCAAATCAATAACATAAAAAGTAAATAATAGAAAACTTATCTCTTCATGGATCATGTGTTTGCTGCTTTAATAATAATAAATGTTAATTGCGCAATGTATATAAGTCATCAAATATAAATGTATACCTGAGTTTTGTTATCATCAAAACTTTATCAAATGATTCTCTAAAGGGACTTTAGATTATCTAATGTTCAACAGTATCAGTGAGAGCTCAAGAGGATTACCTCCAAAATCAAGGGGAAAAAACTGTTATATCTGTTTTGGAGTCACGTGGGTAATAAGTTTAAAAGATGGAGTCAATGACCGTTGGAGGGCTCGCTTGGTGCCATTTGCAGGAATAAAGTAATTCTAGCTGTGAGAGAAAATGTTGCAGAGGCACTCTTGTTAGAATAAGGTAACAATGGTGCTGGTCATAGGAGGGAGAAGCATTGCAGGGTAGCAAAGTAGGAGCAAGAACGTACAAGGTGTTTTGGAGGTTTCTAGCGTAAGGAAGATGCACCCTGATTCTGTAGAATCTTCGTTGACTTTAGGCAAAAAGAGGAAACAGGACCACTCTAAATTCAAATCTCAATTTTTTCGTTATTGATTATTTTCAAGAAAGATTTTTTTGTTATTGGTTATTTTCAGAAAAGAAAATGTAAAACAAAACTATATATGAAAAAGAAATATATTTTTCTTTGATTTTGATAAAGAGGATAAAAATCTAGGAAAGATAAAGGTAATTATATTGTGCATTTTATTATTTTCATTCTTCTAAGGTGAGAAAGAGATAAAAAGAAAAATTAAACCATATCATTGAAAATTGTTTTTACTTTTTGAAAATGAGAGAAAATAAGAACAAAATTCAAAATTCTAACTAAAAGAGATTTTTTTTATTATTAATATTTTGAGAAATTATTAAATAAATCCGGACAAAATTAGGTGTTGACAACTCCGTTATGTTCCCTTTGCATTTATATCTCATAGAGGCAAGTTTGCTCAAAATATTACTTGCCTCCGCCTTTTCATTTTTGGCAAAGAATTGGTGAACGTCCTCTAGGAATTTTTTAGCATTGCTATCTTTAGTAATAGAGTCCTAAAATGCTTCAAGAATAGAGCGTTTTTTGATCATTACACTCTTTTGATTGGATTGCTCCCATTTCTCTATTTTAGCCTCATTAGCATTGTCTTCAGTAGCAATGGGTTTGTCCTGCCGAAGAGCTATGTCCAAATCCATACAACCAAGGACAATATCTAATATATCTTTCCAAACTTTGAAGTTCATACTAGCATAGAGATGCTGCTAACTTGAGCAAAAACATTAACAACCGAAGCTGAAGCAACATCAACTGTATCAATCAAAATATTGTTAGCAAGAATAATGGGAAAATTCATACTGAGATACTTGGAACAACATTTTTTGGATATAAAAATTAATTGTAAGCGGTACTCTCATTGCAATAATTAAATATTGTTAAAAGAAATCCTGTCAAACATTAAGCCTTTCTTTAGACCGGCTCAATGTTCACATTAAAACTTGAGAATTTGCAACCTATTTATTACTGCATATAATTAGTCAAACAATAATCTTTCTTTGGACCGATTAGTGCTCGCATAATTAGATAAAAATAAATAAATATATAAATTGAAGGTTCAATGTTTATTATTTGGTCAAATAATAAACTTCCTTTGGGTCATTTATTATTCGTATAAATAATAAGCATCATATTAGCCAAACAATAATCTTTCTTTGGGTCGATTAGTGCTCGCATAATTAAAAAATAAATAAATATATAAACTGAAGGTTCAATGTTTATTATTTCGCCGAACAATGAAATTAATAAAATTCCTTTAGGCTGTTTATTATTCACATAAATAATAAACATCATATAAAAAAATTGCATATGCATATATAAAAAAATTTGAATATGAGCAGCAAATATTACAATGGAAATAAAGGTCTGGATCAATGAATTGTATTCAACATTGAAAAATATTACATATGTTTTCAAGACAATTAACCAGTGGAATTATTATGTATATCATACAAGCAATTCGTATGAATTACCAAAATTACAACATACAGAAACCAAGGCCACAATACAATAAAATGAATTATATAAGATAAGACGAAAGACGTAAACATCAAACAGAATTATGTGTGTTTATTCTTTAATTTTAAACTGGTATAACAACAACATAATTCAATCCAATGATAAAACTTTATTCCCAATAATTTAAAATGAACAAGACTTTGATACCACCTAATAGAACAAAATAAATGTTCTGAATAATGAATTTAGTCATCATATTAAATTATTGAGAGTAATAATCTAATAGAAGAGTCACATACCTGAATCCATGGATGAAGATAGAATACTCGATATGGTTATGATCTTCCTCAACCAAAATCCTCTTTATTTCTTCTTGACTTTAGAGTTACTCTTTTAATGGGTAAAAGACCACAAAGTTTTTTATTTTGGTATGTTGGGGACTAACCCTTTACCTCCCTTATAACCTCTCAGAAAGAATGATTCCTATTAAACTAATTATTCTAAAAAATTAGAGTGTCATTAAAACTATCTTAATGAGAAATGATTTCAAACCTTAAGAAAATCAACAACTAATATGATTATATAAATAAATATATATTTTCTAATATCTTTGTTATTTTTTTTATGATTTTTTAATTGATTATTGTATTTAGAGTGTTAAATTATGATCATTAGGGTATAAAAATAGAAGGAAAAAGAAACTCAGAAAATTGGATAAAAATAAAAATATAAGAAATGGTAGGTGATAGTTGTAATTTTTTTTTTTTAACTTTGTAAATATAATTTCCTAACATCTTTGTTTATTTTTATTTGTATGCAATCAAATACTCAATATGAGAATCCAATATAGCGTTTAATCGTGCAAATAATAAAAAATGAAAAATTTAATCCCTTTTCTCGTTAACTATGCACGTAACAACAATTGATAAAGTGATAAAATAAACAAAGCTGAACAAACACAGATATAAATATAATTATTTTTTATTAGAAATTTAATAATATTTTTGAACTCTAACAAGCAACTTGCAACCATTTTTTACAACCTTATTCTTATTTGATCTCATTTTTACTTTTATTATTCCCTCTTCTAATCAAATTATATTTTTTTCTTATTTATTTCGAATTATGATAAATTAATAATTATAAAACATAGTATCCATATATTCAATATTTTATTATTCAACGAAGATAATATACTTAGTTTATAACACATTAATGTATTATCAATGTAAAGATATTTCTACTCTGTCAACAAAAAAATTGTGATGAATGTAATGTTTTTAAAATGGCTATTATAAATAATCAAACCTACATGTAATTCACTAGTAGATAATGTTGTGATATCAACAACAGATAACAATATTAGTATACATCGTAAATTTATTTAAAATTAAACTATAAACGTAAGTAATAAAATGCATACTCTCTTCCGAAATGCTCATGTTCAAAACAACACATCTATAGTCATATTTATCAGTGTTGTTATTATTTGTTTATTTATTTATAAAAGGTGCGTTTGAATTATAGATAAGAAGTTAAAAATTCTTCAACAGATTTTGTCTTTATTTTGTATATTGAAATTTGTAAAATATATATTAAGATTCCTCTAAGTATTTTTTAAAAGATGACCCAAGTTAGTTAGAAGTTATAATATTTTACAATTATTCATCTGATACAATGAGAGATGGCTGAAGTTATTTAGAAGTTATAATATTTTACATTACAATTATTCATTTGATACAATTTCAGCCACTTTTCTTTTTCTATGCTAATTACTATAAATCAAAATATTTGGTCTTGGTTCAAAATCATCATTCTTAATAATACCTGGTCTTGATCCGAGATCATCCTTTTTAATATCACCGTGATACCTGAAAACATTTAGTCTTGGTTCAAATTCGTTATTCTTAGTAATACTTGATCTTGATTCGAGATCATCCTTTTTAATATCACCATACCAAAAGGGAATATTTGGTCTTGGTTCAAACTCATCATTCTTAGTAATACTTGATCTTGATTTGAGATCATCCTTTTTAATATCACCATACCAAAAGGGAATATTTGGTCTTGGTTCAAAATCATCATATTTAGAAATACTTGATTTTGGTTCATGATCATCCTCTTTGATATCACTTAACTTAACATCCAAATCTGGAATGAACAATTTTTTCTCTATCGTAGCTTGTACATTCGTTGTAAGAGACTCTTCACATTTATGCTTAAAATTTTTATCAAACTGTTCTAGAACCTTCAAATTATTTTCAGATAAAAGAAGGCTTTGTAGTTCTTCTGGAATTTATTGGTCTTTCATTATTTCTTTCCAATATTCTCCAGGATCTTTCCTTGCTTCTAGGATAGTAATTAACTTCTCCATACAAATTATCTATTAAAAAATAAAAATTTATCAAATGTATCTAAATTCCTACATCAAAATGTCCAATCACAAATATTTCAAACCAACATTAGATAATTCAATCACTACCAACAATATAATTGAAAACTAATTAGATTATTTTTATAACACATTCTACAAATAATCATGATTTCTACGCAATTTTTCCATACTTTCTTTTTTCTCATTTATAAAAAAAACACACACACGCACACCCTTTTTTCTCTCAAATACAAATAAATTTCAAAATACACTTTATTTAATATCTCTCTAAATGAAATACTTTAATTTTAATTAATGTTTAACTTATAATTGCCCTATTATCTTTTGTATTTTTTTTACAAGAAAACGTTTTATGAATAATATTAATTGAGTAATCAAATTTAATATAATTAATTGGTTTCTTTAATAAGTATGGAATTATTTTTTTTATAAATAAAACACAAATAAAGCTATACTTACTTTATGAACATGACTGAAAATACTTTTAAAAACATTAACGCAAAAATAATACAGTTAAAATTCGAACATAGAAAGTAGTGTAATAAAAATAATATGTAATAGATATTTATTATTCTACAAATATACAATCTAAATCTAAGTATATTCATTATTTGGAAGTAGGGAATAAAATATTAAAAAGAACTTGGACTACGTGAAATTTGAATAGTTAACACAGTAAATAAATCCTTTTAGCATGTCATGACGATTAATTTTTGTTCATATTTTATCACGCTCGTCTTAATTAATTCACTCAAAATTATTTGAATGTTAACTGTAATTAACAAAAAGTTATTAGATGGTTTTGAATAATTATTTATCTATGATTCTGATCAATCTCTAAACAATATATATGTAAAACAAAATAATTAATAATATTTAATTAAGAAAAATGGTCAGAATTATATAAAATTGACGAACTAATGATTTGTTGTTGATTACACACTTTGACTTAAACCCCTCATTACTATGTGGAATAGGCAATAACAAAATATTGGTAAGACAGAAAGGATAATATGAAAGTGTGAAAGAGTGAAAGTTGAACATACCAAGAAACCAAACAGAAGAGAAAGCAAAGGAAGAGAAGATCTCATTGTGATCAATGTAGTAATATAGAAAACCTCTTCTTTGTTTTTTGATTGTAGGAAGATTTCTACTTCCAATTTATAGCCAAAATATGATGAAATATTCGCATGTTAATTTACTGCTCAATTGCAAAAATTATTGAAGGTACATAATTGGTCCACCAGAATGAGGATAATAATTGGTCCACCATATATTGAGATATCTAATAATATCTTAATCTTTTTTCTCTTGTTAATTACAACCATTCATTGTCCTCTACATTATATCTTCTTTGCCCATGATTCAATTACCAATTTTTTCATACAATTCTTAGAATTAAAGATGAAATTTTAAAATATTCTAATACCACGGGCTAGTTAAAGGGAACACAATGCCTCTAATTATAAACTTCTCGTTTGTACTAACTCTAATACAATAAGTGTTCATGTGAGATAAAAACCAATAGGTAAATAAATCATTTTCTTATAATTTAAAATCAACTTGTGCACTTTCACATTAAGATTTTTTTTTTCATTTAATTTATTGATAATCAAATTCTTTTATATTCGAAAGAAATTTGATTCATTTGATCTCATCTTTTTCTTGTCTTTATGGGTATTATCAAGAGGTTCTTTCAACCCAATCTTCAATTTTAAGCTTAACAACAACATTTTGATAAACTATTTCTATATCCTGTTAATCCTTTACACATAATTTAAGATTGTATTATTAAATATAATTTTTTTTTTGTGTCTATTGTAACAGCCCAAAAATTCTATAACTTTTGTCTGTTACCAAGTATTAACATCCATTTAAGGTTCAAGGTACTACAAAAAGTGTTCAGATACATCAGAGTTATGTATAACTATTCTCATGACAAAAGGAAAACCATCTCAAGGTCATAGAGTCTTTAACTACAACAAAAACATATATACAAGACAAAAGGAGATCGATTTAAGAGTATATCATCTTTAAGGTGCTCCTAAACCTGCATCTGCACCTGCTCATGTACATAGTACAATCATCGCAGTTCACAAAACAACAAGAAAAGCAAGGGTAAGCTAACGAAATAATGTTTTTAGCTTATAAGAGTGAAAAGAATTGAAGTGATTAGATTTACAAATGCAAATATGAATTCTTAAGTCGAATAAAACTAAGTTTAACATTCAATCACAAACTTTCATACTTTATT
>Ga0209700_108434_pt1 | contig 13194 bp, 11 predicted proteins | sample SiratroredBW_FD_187528 | JGI IMG/M metagenome (GOLD analysis project Ga0209700, IMG submission 187528) | Root nodule microbial communities of legume samples collected from California, USA - Siratro red BW (SPAdes) (version 2) | ecosystem: Host-associated > Plants > Roots > Nodule | place: USA... | reverse complement strand
AATATTATTAAAATTATAATAATAATAATAATAATAATAATAATAATAATTATTATTATTATTATTATTATTATTATTATTATGAGTATTGTATTTTTTTCAAATTATTAATGTTGTTTTTAATATTTTTAAATTTTTTAATATTATTAATATTTATACAGAAAATATTATTAATGTTATTGATAACATTATTATTATTATTATTTATATTAACATTATTATTATATCTTTTTTAATATATGGAATATTATTAATACTTCTATTCATATTATTTATATTTACATTAATGATATTTTTAATATTATTATATTATTATCAACATTATTTATATTTATATGAAAAATAGTTTTAATATTATTAATATTTTTTTATATTATTTTCAATGATATTTTGTGATATTATTATTAAGAATTACTATTATTATTATTATTATAATAGTTAATAATAATATTATCAATAATGTTTTTACTATTAATGTTAACATTAATATTCTTATTTCTAATATTTTTATTATTAATGTTATTTTTATTATCTGTATTAATATTATTAATAATATTAGTATTTTAAATTTTTTTAATTAATTATTGTTATTATGAATCTTATTAATATTGTTTTTATTAATATTATTAATATTATTATTGATATTATTTATATTATTGTTAATATTATTATTGTCGTTTTTAATAAAAACGATGATAATAATAATAATAATAATAATAATAATAATGTTATTAATAATATTAACAATCATAATCATAAATATAAATATAATAAAAATAATAATAATTATAATATTATCATTTAGATTGTTTGGCGCAATGGTAAAAGACTTTCTTCAACATTCAAATGCTCTGGTTCAACTCCTCCTCATTGAAGTTTGGTAGTAACAATTAGAAGGATATAAAATAATATATAAATTTTAATCATAAATAATAAAAAAAATTAAGATGTTACCCACAGATCAATATTAGTGGGTAATATAAACTTATACCTACGGAATAAATTTCGTGGGAAAATTACCCATCGATAAAAGTTGGTGGCAAATTTACCTACGACCTCATTACCTATGGATTTTGACCCGTTGGTAATCTGTACCCACTGATTTTGGTCATTACCTATGAATTTTGACCTTAGGTAAATCCATTTTTTTTTTTACTGCAAGATAAAGATGAAGACTACGTAAGAAATTTACAAGAAATATACATGTTTACATTCTTCTAGTGTTCTTTTGTTCAAGTGTTTTTTGTGAGTGTGAAAAATTTTGTAATTCTTCATATAGTGAAGTTTTTCCAAAAATCTTACAATGACTCTTTGAGAGGTTTTTGTTTTGTTTATTTGTGAGGTCTTTGTCTTAAAAGGAGATTAAGATGAAATAACTACGAATGATTGGTGTACTCGTTATAATTAGGAATGGTCTGCGTACTTGGATAACTATTTGCGTACTTGTTATAACCATGATTGGTTGGTATACTTGTTGTAATAAGTTAATTTAGATTAGTTTAACATCTTAAACTTTATCTCAAGAAAGAACTAGACGTAGCCCGTGAGTTTAAGTAAACTAGTATAAACTTGTATTTTGTTGTTTTGCATTGCTTGTTTGCTATAAAATCTAGTATAGTTCTCTACAAGAAGAGTCTAAGGGTTCTATTCAACCCTAAACTTCAAGAGCTAGTTGTGCAAAAAGTTGGTATCAAAGGTAACATATGAGGTTAGTTCCTAACAGAACTAGACACATGATCTTCTACAAACTTCATGGAGAACGACAAGCAAGCTACCAATTGTCCACCGCTATTTAAGAGTGAGAAGTATTATTATTGAAAGCTCCAGATGGTGGATTTCCTCGAGTATAATCATATAGATCTATTAGAGATTGTCCAAAATGGATATAGTTTCCTTATAATGCTCACTATAAGAAAAATACAAATCACTGATGTAATTTTATCCGTCGGTAAAACATCATTACCGACAGATTTTAGTTACAAAAAAATTTACGGTCAATTTACTAAAAGATTTAATCCTTCGATAAATATAGACAAATTTATCAACAAAAAAATTTACCGTAAAATTATTCATCGGTAAATTAACTATCACTTTATCAATGGATTTAATCTGTCGGTAAATCACCCTCCAAGTTAGCAAATAATTTATTATATCAATAATAATTAACATACTAATAATATTTATAGTAATAATATTAACAATAATATTAATAATAATAATAATAATATTTATAATAATACTAATAATAATATTTATCATAATAATAATAATATTAATAATAATATTAATAACAATAATAATGATAATATTTATAATAATAATAATAAAAGCATAATAATAATAGTAACAATAATATAATATCAGTATAATAATAATCTTAATAATAATATTATTAATAATAATAAGAGTATTATAATAATAATAATAATAGAATAATATCAAAAATAATTATTATTAAGGTAATTGTAATAATAAGTATAATAGTAATCATTACATGACTAAAAAGTTGTGATGATTATGGGTTATGTCAAGCTGCTGAGAGGTCTTGGGTTCAAATCTTCCTTAGTGCACTTTGTTCACAACTTCAATACAATCATTAATAGTGAGTAATAAAAATAATAAAACTATAAATAAAAATAATATAAATAATAGAAATAACAATAAGAATAGAAGAAAACATGATAATAATAATTTTTATAATAAAAATAATATTTACTAATTTACTGACATAATTATCCGTCAGTAAATACCATAATATTTATTAATTTTATCGATGGACTAAATATATTCGTTGGTAAATTTATCAACAACCATATTATTGACGAAATTTTGACTATCAGTAATTCGCATTTACCGACGGATTTGCCTGTCGTTAACTGTAGTTTTTTTTGTGAGTTATGGAGCGAAGAAAAAAATTATAGGTATGAACTCAATGCTAAGGCTAAACATATCCCTCTATGTTCTCTTTCTGAAGAAATTTTTTTGAAAGTACATATCCCTGTAAGGCTAGGCATTGTCTTATTGAAGGGTCAAAGGAGGTTAAACAAAACTCTGCTCAAACCTTTGTACGAGATGTTTATGATTGAAAATAATGAGGTTGTCTAATTTATGATTGGAAGGTTGCAAATCATTATTAACGAGCTCATATCTCTTGGGAGAAATGTTGACTCCTATAATGCTATTGACAAAGTTCTGAGGACTCTTTCACCGTAATATAGGGCATATTGAAAGATCTAAAGGTGATGACTCTTGAGGAGCTTGTTGGTATCTTGAAAGTTCATGAAATTGTTATGCTCCATGATGCTAAAGAAGTGAAAGGAAAAATGATAGCTTTCAATGCTCAAAATGTCTAAGAAGACTACTCTAATAAAGGCATATAAGGCGTCAGACGATCCTTAAGAAGAAATCGAGTTAGATGATGATGAGGAGTTATCCTTCCTTACAAAGAAGCTCAAGAGGATGCTCAAGAAGAATAATTGATACGATAGGGAGAAGAAGTTTAGGCCTAGGAACCAAAGAGATACCAAAGAAAAGGTGGTCTCCTATGATTGTAAGAAGCCTTATAAGAAGAAAATCTTCATGTAAACATACTACCTTAAACAATTGAAGAAAGACAAGAAAAAGCCTTATAAGAGGAAAAGATTCATGTAAACATGGAATGGTCTAGGTATATCAAGCTCAAACTTTAACAAGGAAGAAGCTCACTTTGGCTTCATGGTAGATGCAACTTCTTACCCTATAATGTCTGATGATTCAAACGAAGAGGTGGACTTCATTGACATACATTCTATTACTAAAGCAAATTATGAAGCTACTTTAAAAAAATGTTAGAGTAACAAAAGCTTTCAAACTTATGAAGTTCTTTTTTAAACTACTCCTAAAGAGCTTGAGAAAGCCAAAGTTTCTAAACCATTTAGTAACATGATAAATGAAAATTTTGAACATACGAAGAGAAATAAAGTTTTGATGGAAGAAAACAAAAGTCTTAATAAAAAACTTGAGATTTTGAATAGTGGGTTTGATAAATTACAAGGGGAATGCTTTTGTTCAAGGAGAGTGTTGGGAAAAGGTCACAAGTAAACAATGATAGCAAGGTCATAGATAATCTAGTATCAAAGAATGCTTCCTTAAGAAAAATCATGCAAAAATCCAGTATATATTGGAAAATCTCTTAACATTCTAATAAGAGAGCTAAGGAAGTCGCATGATAAATCTAAGATAGGATGTGAAGGCTCTTAGAACAATCCTTGTTACTACATTTGTCATTGCATTGTGTACTAGTACTCGTAGAAAGGGATTACAAAGACCTTCTGACGAAAAAGGCCTAAGTCTATATGGATACCCAAAGAAGAATTTTTGTTATAGATGTGCTTGATGATCAAAACTATACTTTATCAGAGATTATGTCCAAAAGTGTATTGTAGATCAATAGTTTGTACCCAAAAATGACCATCTTGCTAATTTCTTTGCCAAAATACACTACAACATTTTTCACTTTAGGCAATAGGTGAAAAATGTGGCCTAAGGTGAAAAAACCGTGGTCTTAACTTTAGGCCACAATTTGGCCACGATTTTGAAACTGTGGTGTATTCAGCCGTGGGCATAGCTCAAAGCTCACAATTTTTTCAAAAAGTGTGGCCTTAGCCTAATACAATAGGCCACATATTTTTTCAATGTTTAGGCCACATTTTTTCATCTGTTGCCTTTTCATCAATGTTTAGGCCACATTTTTCTTATATTGTTGCCTTTTCTATCAATATTTAGGCCACATTTTTTTAGATGTTACGTTTTTGTTTAATCCTTCATACCGCATTTGTAATTTCTAAATAGATTATGAATACATTAAGCCACTAATTCATTTTTAACATTATTATTGCAATATAAAAATACTTTAATAAAACTATAGAAGACAATTACATTATTTTTAGTAAATTGTAATTGAAGATAATATTAATAATACTCGTAACATTTAGAAATGCAATTAAATGTGCATAATGTATTTCAAAACATAATTGTAACAACTGAGAATATGAAAAACTATACTCCAATGTTGCCTAGCACACTTTGAGAATTACAAAAAAAAAATTATAAGGTATATAATAAAAGTATTTTATTTATTTCTTCATTTTATGTTTTCTTCTCCAAATGAACTTGAACTTCACCCTGCAAAAAGGTAGAAAAAAAAATCAACAAACTTAGACATGATCTTCTTCCAATTTATGAAAGTATGTATAAAATATTTCACAATCTTAGATGGTCCAATGTATACCTCATCATCATCGTCATCATCAGGAACATGAGTTGCAGCAGAGGAACGTGGAGCAACTGCACTAATTTCATTGTCTAATGCTTGTGACATCATTTCTTCTATATCATTCTCATCCAAATCAGTATTTTGCTTGAGCATGAATTTCATCACTACCTCAAAACCTTCAAATTTCTTGATCATATCATTTCTTTCAATGGAATGTTTTCTTTTTAGAGCATCAATTTCTTGATTTTTCTTCAATGTTGTGGGTGTTATAGTCCTTCCATAACAACGAACTCGGCCAAACTTTTCTTTCCCGAACAATGACTCAAATGCTTTTTTCCCCATATATATACACTTGAATTTTAAATTGAACTTTGAAGCTTAGACTATCAAAAAAAGATCAAAGTTTTGAACAAGTAAGATGTATGGAGCTTTCAAACATATTTCATAAGTACAAATAAACTTACAATTGCATCTAGTGTTTCTTCATCAATTTCTTTTCCCTTTTTATCAAGACGACCTTGTCAAGTTTTAATAAACATTTCAACTCGAGTAACTTCTTCTCCATCAGATTTGTTAGCACTCTATTAATAAATAATTAAAAATTAATAGTAAAATATAAATTAATGATATATTATAGATTGAGACATAATTTAATAATACCATATAAATTTGGCTCGAGCTTTAGCAAAGTTGATCGTTCCCATACGATGCATATACGTTTGCTTAGTTCTATTCATTGCGTTCCTTTCAATAATGCTCTGTATTTTGTAAATGAGAACATACATCAATATAAATGTAGTTAACAAAAATGTAGAATGAGACATTGTGGATCTTTCTTCCCTGTCAATATTGTTATAATAATATTCCTTGTCAATACTATTACAAAAATGACAATATTATTACAATATTATTCTGCTAGTCCAAAATTGACAATATTGTTATAATATTATTTCCCGTAAAAAAGATGAAATAAAAATAGGTATAAAAAGATGTGGGATAAACACTAATGTTGAACAAACCATTTTCTAAAAAACATTTGTTTCATGCTCAACTACCAATTGTAGGACCTTTGTGTGCTTGAACTTGGAACGATAATTTCTACTATTGACTAGAGAATCATATTATTATGAACTAAAATATTACTATGAATTAGAAGGATCATACCTTGATAGTATCATTTGTCCAATACTCTATCAATTGCTTGAAATGGTCCTTAGGAATAGACTTTGGACAATGTTTCAATTGTTCCTTCAAAGTGGAATATTTCTCAAAATATGTTCTCTTTACATAGTACTTATATCGCCTTCAGGCATCATTCACACGACTAAGAGTTGCTTTTTGTCCTTTCTCAAAAATAATGAATTTATCCTAAACAAAGCCAAAAATAAACACATGTCATAAATATTTTGTAATTCAATCAAAGATAAGAATTCTATTTAATTACCATAGCATATTTCCGTATTCGTTCCTTGTAATCTTTGAGCAAAGCCTTGAAGTTTGTGTATATTAGAGGACAAAAATCTGAATTCCTTGCTAAGATCCCAAGGAAATAACTCAAGTCGGACACAACTTTATCATTAGGACCAACAGACTCTCCATCTTTGTCCAAGATAACTTCTTGACGATCTTCAATATTTCTCGTGTATATTTTTAAACATCTTATTGGTCCTCGTGTTCTTTTATTGCTTGTGCCTATTTTACATTAAACTTAGATAAGTTAAAAAATAAATGAAATACAAAAATAAACTTGCTAACACTGTAATATTACCTTCATCTACATTGATTCCAATGTCTTCAACATGTATTTCATTTTGTAATTCTTTATCTTGAAACACATTTTCCTCTTTCCCATTTTGTTTCTCTTTCTCCACATTTTCTTCAAGAAACTCACAAAGTAGCATTGATCTACACTTTGGTCCTTGTGCCTTTTTGGTGGCACTCTACTTCCCAGTCATTGACTCATCATCTTCAATCATTATATTTTTCATTTTCTCATTTTCCTTTGACTCATGTCTTTGTTTTATTAACCTCTTGTTTTTTTTTCACTTCCTCTTGACTCATTGCGTTCTACTTCAATCAAGTCTCTTTCAACTGTTTCAAGCTTTGATTTAGACTTGTCTTCTTTAGCAAATTTTCTTTTATTTGATCTTTTATCGGAATGAAATTCAAATAAGGACCTTTCAATGGCTTTTACCCTTGCTCTTGAGTCATGAATGACTTGGTCAACTATTTTCTCTTTCTGAGGTTGCCTTGGTTGAATATCTTGTAGTTCTCCCATACCAGTAGTTAGAGTGTTCTTTTTATTTTCAGCTCCAACTTCAAAATTAGACAAACTGAATTGTCCCTTAACAGAAATCATTGGAGCCTTAGTTGACAACTCAATACTTGTTATCTTCTCACTTTTGATTTGGATCCTTCTAAGTAATTCCTTGCTTGATCTAACTTTAGGTAGGTCTCTATCAATAAATTTCCTTTGAGCCTTGTCAACAACTTTAAATTTATGTTTTGATGTTGCTTCCTTATCCATGGCCTGAAAAGAATAATGTTAAATCAAAAAGATATGGGATGAAAAGAATAAAGTGGTAAACATTTAACCGTAAAACATCATTAGTACAATTTATAAACACAAAATAAAAAACACAAAATCATAGACAAATAAATTTGATTCCATGTTACCCTTAGTCCATGAAGACAAATAAAGTGTCATCAACTTCATCACCAAAAGTATTTTCCTCCCCAACCTTAGAAGGTTTCTCAAATACAGTGGCAGAGATATCCTCCCTAACCCAATTTAATTCACCATCATTGTTTGTAGCATGTAGTTCAGTGTCATTTGATTGGTTAGACTGGTTACCCATGTTAAATAAATCTCTTAGAACTTTCTTCATAACATAGTGTCTATTTTCTTCTGAAGGGTCTTGGATATAAAAGCATTGGTGGACCCGAGTAGCTAGCACAAAAGGATCATTTTGGTAACATCTTCTGTTGAAATATACACAAGTAAGATCATACTTGTCTTCTTCAACCTCAAACAAGTCACAATTGAACATCACAAACTTAAACCTACCATAATAGTCCAACTCAATTATATCTTTGATTGCCCCATAATATGTTACGGGTTCAGTCCTTGGATTTTCATCCTTAGAACTTGCAAAAGTTGTAATCATTGAAGCCAATTTTACACCCAAATTTTGGGTTTTGTGTTTAGCATCTCGCTTCATAGTATGAAATCTATATTCATTAATGAGGTAACCTCAAAATGTTTTTGCCACATTATTTGGCCTTATAGAGAACTCTTTGAGTTGAGTTGGTACATCATCTTTCAAGGCCCGACTTTTGAATCGTTCACTAAATTCTTGGCTTTGGGTCTTCGCCTTCACCCACTTTCTTCTTTTGGTCTGGCTATTAACAATGTCATCATACTCTCTACATTTACATGAATATGTTATTTTTAGAATTACAAACAGTTATATGTCGAGTGCATCACAGTTGAATACGAGGTATCGATGAGCTTGGACTTTTGATGTCACATCCAATGAAAATGGTTTACCATTTTATTTTTCCTATAGGTCGACCAATAGTTGAGAAATAATCATCTAAATCTACTTCACACAAATCATTGTGAACATAATTGTGACCTTCTCTATTTAGCCTTGTGTCAACACCTTCATGAAAATATCTCGATCAAAATGTCAAAGCTTCTTCTACCAAATACCCTTCAGCGATTGAACCTTCTGGACAAGCTTTTTTACGAACATAACTCTTTAATCTACATAGATATCTTTCAATGGGATACATCCATTGAAATTGAACCGGGCTTATCGAAGCCGTATCTGGTCAAATAATCTCAGTAAAGTATAGTACTAGGAAGTGACTCCTAGGTCGTCTCCCAAGGACCTAATTCTCTGCCAAATGATGAAAACACACTGAAAAGGGGTGAGGTTAGATAGAGTTCAACAAAACAGTATTTAACTACGAAACTTAAACCAATGATTAAAAATAGATTATCCCCTTAATTTTGATTGCAGTCCAGGTATCATTGGTTGCGAAAATTCGTAGTGACACTCAACCTTCATTTCAACCTAACTAATTGACTAAGCGAAAATTAGAGCGAGTTTAATTATGCAAGCAAGTGTTTGCACAACCCATTCATCGCAACCCAACAGATCATATTTCCTGTCATTAACGATGAATGGTCCAGTGAAAACAGTGGTAAAAAAATAAAATAGACGAGAGTTAAGAGGCGAGATGATTAACCACAGAGCCTCAAACCTTTTCCGCAATCTCAACCAAGAGGATGATCAAAATGAATTAGCCTTCCATAAAAGCGAATAAACAAGATAAAGAAGAAACGAGAATGGAAAAATGAAGAAAACGTGAACTATATTCAAGGCACCCAAAAAACGAAACAAAAAAGGTTCAAAAATGTAAAAATAACAATTTGTCTTGGTTCCAACCCCCCCCCCCCTTACATAAGCTAGAGTAACCTTTTTCAACCCTAATGGGCCCAAGTCCCCTTACAAGTCTGGCCCAATCATAAAAGAAAAAGAAATAAAAGAGAAGGAAGAACATGACATAGAGGGAGTGGTGACGTGGCAAATCCTGTAATTGTATAATCTTTTGACATATAGAGCGAAAGAATAATCCAAATCGAATCAAAGGGTCAACCACTATATTAGGCATAGTGTTTTGTATTGCCACAGGTAGTAAATAATGCAACATGAAGTGTGTGTCATGACTTTTGTAACCAGATATTTTATTATTGGTAGCATGCACACAATTTGAAATGTTTGATGCACTTCCATCTAGTAACTTGACATACCTAAAAACGCCCCAAAAAATAGACTTCTCATGTGCCTTCATTGAAAAACAGGCTACTAAAAATTCTGCACGACCTTTACCAATCTCCCTTGGATGAAGATCTTTTCTTATTCCCATATCTTGTAAATCATAACAAGCATAAACATGATCTTTTGTCTTCCCTTGAATTTCCAAAAACTATCACATACATTTTTCTCGATATGTATCACATCAAAATTGTGATGTAATTTATTTGTAGCCCAATAAGGCAACTCAAAAAAGATCGACCTCTTTTTCCATGGACCATCAATTTTCCTTTTTCCATGCTTTCCAAATTGATTAGTGAAATCTTTTAACATCTCTATGATTTGTGTCCCTTCTATCATTTGTGGAGTAGGCCTCAGGTCTTTCTTTCCATTGAATGACTTCTTATTATTTCTCCAAGCATGGTTTGGTGGTAAAAAGACACGATGATCCATATAGCACATCTTATGACTATGTTTCAAATAACATGAATTAGGGTCATAATTGCAATAAGCACAAGCTAATCTACCTTTGGTGCTCCAACCAGACAACATTGCATAACCTGGATAGTCACTAATAGTCCATAGAAGACTTGCATGCATTTGAAATGTTTCATTTTTTGAAGCATCATATGTCTCTACCCTAAACTCCCACAACTCGTTCAACTCCTCAATCAGTGGTTGAATATCATTTCCCGATGTCTGTGGTCCAGGAATCAATAATGACAACATTGTATGTTCAAGTTTCATGCACAACCAAGGTGGTAAGTTGTACATGACCATCATTACAGGCTATATACTACATTATATGCTCATAGTCTTAAACGGATTGAAACCATCACTTGTAAGGCCAAGTCTTACATTGCGTGAGTCAAAAGAAAATTTAGAATTAAAACTATCAAATCCTTCCAAGCTTCACCATCCGTGGGATGTCTCAAGTTTCCATCATTCGATCATTCTTCTTCATGCCACCTTATTGACTCAGCAGTTTTTGAACACATATATAGCCTTTGAAGTCTAGAAATCAATAAAAAGTGTCGCAAAACCTTAGCAAGAACTTTATAATCCTATTTGGTTCCTCAAACTCATAATTTTCTTGAGGAAATTCCTTCCACCGTGAAGATTTACAAATAATACAGAAATCGAGATTTACAAATAGTAAAGAAAATTCTCTTTCCAAAATAACATGCAATCTTCTGGACATGCATGAATCTTTTTATAGTCAAGGCCCAAATTACTAATCAATTTCTTTGTTTTGTGAAAAGATTCAGGAACATTCAAGTTAGGCATGACCTCTTTCAACAATTGTAAAAGCTCAGTGAATGAAGCATTACTCCACCCATGAAGACACTTCAATAAATACAACCGAATCATAAAAGATAGACTTGAGAACCTTTCATATCCAGGGTACAACTCTTGATTTGCCTCATTAATCAAATTGTAGAACTTTTTAGCTTCATCATTAGGACTCTCTTAGCTCCCTTTTTCATCCACAATTTTTCTAAATGTTTCATACAATAAGCCCTCCATATCGTCATGTGAGTCTTCATCATCTTCCATGTCATTACCATCTACTGGTAGTGAAGGTATTTCTTCTCCATAGTGAATCCAAACTGTATAGCCTGGTAGAAAACTGATGAGTCATTATTTTTCCTTATTTACTTGTCTTTTTGTACCTATTTTAATTAGTGATTTGTGCTTAACTGCCTATTAATTTCACTGTTTGGACTTCATTTATGAAAAATTCATAATTTTATTTAATTCAAATTTTCTGAGCTAATTTTGTTATTGTTTCCAAGGCATCTTTGGAATTTTATTGGGCTTGGAAATTAATTCTGGAATTGAAGAGGAGTTGTCACATTATCAATTTTTATTTTTAGTTTTTATTCATTGGACCAGAATTGAAAGATTTGGGCCCATTAGGTTTAGTGTTCAGGACTGACCTAGGTCTAGCCGCCTATTAAACGAGGTAAAGCCGAAGGAGTTAGAGACGCTCTGACTCTCGGCTTTTAGGGATTCAATTCATTCTCTCTTTAGAAAAATTGGTTCTATATTTAATTTCTTTCCTCTGCAAATACATTCTGTTTTTATTTCAATTCAATTTCGTTCCTTTTTAATTTTGTTCCTTTTAATCTCATTCCTTTTTAATTTCGTTCCTTTTTAATTTTGTTTTGCATTTAATCTTCGTTTGCTTTATTTGAATTTAATGGAAGACTACTTTATAAGGTTATCCTTTTGATTCAGATTGCAAAGAAGCTTTGAGGTTACTGTTGTGTTATTTTTGCTCTTTTTATCTTTTAACTCTTTATTAATTTATTTCTGTGCTTAATGCTTTTACAGGTTTATGCTTAATGTTTCAGTTAATATGAATTTTGTGTCTCTGTTCATGCTTAATGGAGTGAGTCACGGGTTGTTGGGATGGAATGAATGATGTATGTGAATGCTTAATTTGCATAAGGAAAACTTGTGTTAATTATCACTTAGTTAATTAATTCAGGTTGGAATTAGGGTTTAATAAGTTGAGCCTGAATTTATATATCTCGTGATAAGCGAATTGCAATCTAATCAAGAGGGTAATTTAAATTTCGGTTAAGAAAATCTAATTCGGTTATTGTTTTATTTTTATTTTATTTTATTAAATCTTGTTATTTCACAACAACAACCTCCCTCTCACCCTTTCTCTTTCTGTGTTTAATCCTTTGACAAGAACTAGGTCCTTGGGATATGACCTAGGAGTCACTTCCTAGTACTGCATTAAACTGCAATTATTTGATCGGATACTGCTTCAATCAAATTTGGCATCGTTGCCGGGGACCATCGGTTTCTCTATTAAGGATAAAGTAGCAAGTGAAACAACTAATTAAGTTGTTGCTATAGAGCAACTCTAATTTCTGTTTTTGCTTGCTACATCAGTTAATTTTTTGTTTGTTAGGATTTGCTACATAATTGTTTTTTTTTTAAGTCAAAAAAAAGAATTCAAACAAAAAAATCAAAAAAAAAACACACGAAAAAAAATAATAAAAATTGTTGAGGCAGATTCATCTGGAAACTTATGAGAACTTTTATTGTTACTAATGTTTATCCTTATGGGATAGTTGAAATCAAAAGTGAGTGCAC
>Ga0209700_108433_pt1 | contig 13195 bp, 3 predicted proteins | sample SiratroredBW_FD_187528 | JGI IMG/M metagenome (GOLD analysis project Ga0209700, IMG submission 187528) | Root nodule microbial communities of legume samples collected from California, USA - Siratro red BW (SPAdes) (version 2) | ecosystem: Host-associated > Plants > Roots > Nodule | place: USA... | reverse complement strand
AAATATCAAATAAAATCCCATAAAAGATACCTTCAATATCTTGCAATAACTATCTTCTGAAAGTTTTATATATAAGCCTTCAAATAAGAAGATAACAATTATCTAAAATTTTTAATGTAAAATCAAATTTTCATAAAAAAAAAAAAAAGTGTACTATTCATGTATCAAAATGTTTTATTTTGTAATACCTTTTAATTTATTTGGAAGAGTGTAAAAAAATAAATACTTAAATATTTAATTAAAAATGACTATAAATAAAACTTGCCTTTCAGCTAGTATTTTAATAAAACTTGATTTTTTTTAAAAAAAAATTAGACTAGTATTGATAGTGATTGAATGGAATTAGAAAAAAAAAAAAAAAAAAAAACATGTCTCTTCTTATTGTGAATTTTTTTTCATCATTTAAAATATATTTCAAAGAAATAGAAAAAGTTTATCAAAGCAAAAGGTTTTAAGAATACAAAGTTTGACCTCCTTTTATATTTTTGCGCTAACAAAACATTTTTTGTATAAAGTATATCTATAAAATCTAATACTAATTTAAAATTATTTTAACATTTTATTGACATAAATAAAATTAATGTAATTCTTATGATTTTAAGTCTATTAATATAATATCTTTATAATCAATAATTGAATTCGATGTGTTATTAGCTTTAGAGTTCAACTTTCTTACTATGATTTTGTATTTAAGAGTTACGTCGATTTGTTAAAAAAGTGTTTATAAACTTTTTTTTTTTGTCTCGATATTTAAGTTGTATGAACTTTTGAACGCTCTGAAATAGTAATATGTATTTTTTAATTTGTATAAAAATAAAAAAATCTGTTGACTAAATATTTATAGAGGTTATATTTTAAATTTTTAATAAAATTTATCAAAGTACTAATACAGATATAATTTAATATATAATTATGTAAATAAAAATAATAGTTTACGTAAGATCTTGATAACGTAAACGTTGATTTAACTTGATGGGATTAAAATCTTATTGTAAAAATATTGTCATATTATATTGTTACAATAATTAAAAAATTGAATTTATATTAAACGAGTTTAGTTTTGAGCCAATGGTTTTTGACGGTGACCGGCTTAGACAGTTTGATATCGGGATACAAGTGAGGGTTCTTTTTGAAGTAAGATACTTGTGTTTGAGTAGAGATTGTTAAGTATCGAAATATAAATCTAAGTCAGAAATGAGAAAGTTAAGCAACATAAGAAAAAGAATATCCACAAACCTAATGCTGTAAGGTTCTAGGTTGAAGGTCACGTCACTCTCTTATAGATTAGACTCTTGTCTTATTCTTATTTGTCTCTCCGACGTTTCTCCCATCGATTTTCCAGCATGATATTATTTAAGTATAATTTTTAATTTACAATTGATCAGAGAATTCTATATTCAAAAAACAATAAATATAAAAGTAAACATTTTTTAATTTTATAACAAATTATAATTAAATCACAACATGAATAATGTATTCCAATTAATTTCATAATGAATTATTATTATAAAAAAAATCATTATAATTTTTTATTAACATTTCTATTTAGTTTATAAGATTTCATTATTGTATCTCCAGCCAATTTATTACAATTTCTACTTTAGTTATAAAACAATGGCTAAAGTTGAGTACACATAACTTCATTAACATTTAAAAAGTAAAAAAATATTTAATTTCAAATATCTTTATTTAATATAATGTGTGAACGTAGTTTATCCTTTTATTGAAATAAAATAATGTTTATACATAACTAATTGTATAGTTATATATTTATAAAAAAAAATCATGAATTAGTTAATGTAACAACCTAGAAAATTGTCATTTCAATAGAAGTGGAAAAAGTAGAATGAGCATATGATTATTTTATTATTAAACTGAAAATGAGTATTTATAAAAAAAAGTTAGTAGTCAAGTCTCATTTTCACTTAAGCCACCATCTCTCTAAATCTCTGCCTATTCCTTTACTCTAACTTTTCTCTAAGCTTCCGTATCCGTCTTTCATCGCTTTCTCGAGCGGAGCCCACCATTGGACTCGTGGCGAAGAACAGAGCAAGTATATCTGATCAGAACCTCCGTTAGACTAAGTTCATTTTCTGCCCCCTTTCCTTAGAGACAATTTTAGGTTTTCATTTTTCCTTTGCTTACTGAGCTTGCATGTGGTCTCTCCATCAGACGGTGCCTCTGTGAGCTCAGTTTCCTAGTGTGTTAGTCTGATCGTTGATCAGAGGTCTTTTGGTACAGATTCGAGTTACTGAGGATCTTAAGCTTTTGGGAGTGTTAGAGAAAACTTTCACTGCGATTAAGGTAAGGGAAGCTGACTTACATTTTTGTCTGAATTGGGTGTGATTATAGCTTAGGGTTTTATAGAGTAACATCTGTGATGTATCTGTGAACTGTATATGTAAAGATCTTCTGCAGACTTGAATTGAAATTTAAAACTTTGATGTTGACTTCGTTTTTGCATGCATGTTAGATCCAATTTAGTCATATGAGAAATATATATGTGAAATGTATCTGTGAGTTATATATGTGACAGTTGATCTTTGTCCAATTTAGTCATCTGAGGCATATGTATGGTAGCACTGAGGTAGTAGAAACTATTGCAATTCATATGTGAAATCTTTGCTTTCTGCATAACTCGCCCAGGCTAAGCATTCTCTCCCAGGCGAACTCATTTGGAAACTTGAGAGGTGCTCTCGGGTCTAATTTCGCCCAGGCGAGAGGTGTTTAGCCCTGGCGAGAAAGTATTTTCGTCCAAGCGAGGGTATGGTCGCCCAGGCGAAAATTGCCCTTGCTCTCTGGACCAATTTTGCTCAAGCGAGAGGGATTCTCGCTCAAGCTAGAAAATTTCGCTCAAGCTAAAAAAAGAAAAAAAAAATTGGGACCTTGTGTTTTGATTGTTTGATTCTTTGGAAATACAATGTATGGATTTAATAAAATAGATTAATTGATAATTTAAGTTTAATTGTATTGATGATTTAGTGATTTCTTTAAGCGTTGAGATTGAAGTTGAGATTTAGATTGAAAAGTGAGTGAATGTATGAGTAGAGATTTATATTGTGGTGTGATATTGTTAAAAGTATTGATAAAGTTGGTCAAAGCCTAGGCATAGTGTTTTCAGGAAAGAAAACACCCGTGTCTGGGTTAATTAGGATGTGCATTATCTAAGAATCTGATCAATAACAATTGATATCCTGACTCTACTAGTAATAGGAATCAAACAGATGATTATTACTAGGTGGTGAGATTCGAAGGAGGTCTGAACTGGGTGACTGCAGCTTGAAACATAGCTGGTCAGGAAAGTCTCAGGGGGACCCCCTGTCATACATGATTGATGATTCATTTGTGTGGAAGCTGTGTGGATTCACAACTTGGAGATGTATGATAGGTGCATATCTCGAGATTTATTCAATGCACGAGTCTTCCCGAAGTAGAGTCAAGTCTGTAGTGTGTGAGAGTCTTATGTTGTGATGATACATGTAACTGAATGAAATGTTTGAGTGGTGTTAATCTTTATGCTTTAATTGAATGACTCAAAATTATTAAAAATTTGTTTAGCTTTCCTATTGTTTTGTTGTACTTGTGTTTTGATATATGTCTGCAATGATTGTGTTTTTGACATGGGAGCAGATGGTGTTATAGATGGATCTGTGGAGGATCACTTGGGATGAGTAGTGCTATTAGGCATAAGTTAAATTTGAAAATAAGTTGGAAATGCTTTGTAATTATGTTTTAGTAGAATTCTGAGGTAGAATCTTGTAATACTTTAGTTTTTAAAGGATTACTATATGTTGAAGAATCTTAATTACAATTAGTAGAATGCTTAGTTTATGCATGTTATTTTTGGGGTGTTACAGTTTTAGCTTCTAATAAAATATCACAATTGTGTATATTAAATAAAAACATTATAATTAACTCCAAACTAATTCAATAAAAAGTCATCTCATTAATATAAATACAAATCACAAATAAGTCTATATATCAAAAAATATTCAACAAATAGAATATTAACTAAGGGTAACAAAAGACTCCTATTAAATATGTTTCACAAGATATTAATATATTTAAACTAATATTTAAATTTATAAGTGAGCATAAGAATAATTGATTGGGTAAGATCATCACAACTCAAGCTGCATACCTACACATATGTGTGTAAAAATTTATCTCTTAGTTTCTCACTATCTAATATATTATAAGTGAAGAAAATTTATCCTACACATGTCACATCTCTTAGTCTATATGACTTAGACTATCACTGAAGCAAAAGATTTCTATTATAACATAAATTTCTTTACTTAAAACACAACTGAAAAAAAAAAGTTCATATATCATTCTATGACCTCATATTTATATAATTTTTATCATTTCAACAACTCTTTACATACAATATAATTCACTTAAACAAAATCACAAATAAACTAAATATACAAATTAGCATTCTATCTATATTTATATTTAATATTCACATCCAATCCATTAAAAAAACAAAGAAAAAAAAACAAAAAACAATTTTCTTTTTAACTTGAGTCAAAATTATTAGTTTGAACCAAAATTATTTTGCTTGACTGAAAATCTAGCCTACAACAAGGTTACATTTATATTTTATTTTTACTTGAACAGAAATAGAACTTATTGAAGGTTGATTCCATTTTTACTTTATTTTTACTTGAACAGAAATAGAACTTATTGAAGGTTGATTCCATTTTTACTTGAGCAAAATGGAGCTAAGAACAAATAATGATTTACTGGTATATTTTCGTTTGACCCAAAATACTAGAAAATCAATACAGTAAGACCAAACTTTCAAAATTTTATCCAAAACCAATGTAACAATTTGAATCTTTTTAGACAATTACCAACATAACTATAATTTACTCAAATATAACTTTTTAGTCTCATTGAGTTCGTAATCAATCCATAACAACTAAAAATAATTAGTTATTCTTATAAAAATTCATATTCAAAACTCATTTTAAGAATTATCATAAATTAACATGAAAAAAATATATTCTCCATATTAATATCTTATCAATGGTATTCAATTCAAAGTATTATAAAAACAATACTCTATTAATCATAAATTCAAATAATACTCTCATTCAATCTCAAAAAAACATATTTTCAAACAAAGCACAAATTTTACATAAAAATTAATATATTGTGACCAAGTCACCTTCACATCCAAATCATCTATCTTAAGATACTACCAAACAAAAATAATTTCTTTTATCTGTTAAAGCTTGTCAACTAAAACTTAAGCTCCCAATTTTTAAGTCACACAAAAAAATTAAATCTATACATAAAAGATTGATGAACAATCTAATCAAATTCTCATAATCTTAAGCTCACAAAGATTTATCTTTATCTTAAAAGAATCACATGCAAATACCTACTTAATTCTAAGTGTATAACTTTTTCCAAAACTAACTCAAAAAGAGAATAATGAGAGACTTTCTTTAAAATAAATTATAATTGGACATATATGCTTTATTCTCTATTAAAATTTCAAAGATAGATTATGATCGATGAAACAATAAATATTTTTATAAAGTGAAATTTGAATAATTAACTTCCTATTTATGAATTTTTTATTTAAATATAAAATATTCATACTTCATCTTATTTTAATCACGTTTACTTTTAAACAATTAATTAGATCCTTATAGTAAAGATTAAATATATTTATTTTAACAAAGATATATTTTAAAAAAATAATTATTACTAATTTTAAATATCCATAACTTTAATCAAAATTTAAAATAAATTTCAATAAAGATAATATTTTATCATATATATATTGTATTAAAAAGGTATGTAGATTCCTTTTATTATTTTATAAATTTAATATTTTCACCTTATTTATTATTACTCATTATAAATAACATAATAAGATATAATATGTATAGATGATTCTATAAATCGCACTATTAATTTCATATTGCAAATATTTACCGATGTTAATTTGATCTTCCAATATTTTAATATTTAGCAAGTCTTTAAATTCTTTAAAGTCACAAAAAAATAATGTTTTAATCATAAAAGAATTATTTAACATATTGAATAATTTTAAGGTATAAAATTAATCTCAAATAAACATTTAAACCAAAAATTAAATTATTTAATTTTTTCTTATATAATTAAATATTTTCTTTCACATATAAACTAACACAAAATACTAGCGTAATATTATAATTAATAAATTTTCAGTTATTAATATTAAAAATAAAAAAAATTCATTCATATTCAACGTTCCGATAGGAAATATGATTTACATACTAATTTGTCGGTTGCATTAAACATGATTAATTAACTAATTGACATTGACTAATGAACTCAATTTATGATATGTTGTTGTCTATCACTGCAGTTGCATCTTTCACGTGTAACATGTGGTCATAAATTATAAAAAAAGTTTGATTTGTTGGGATTTTTTTAGGAGTTGTTCTCAAAAAATTAATATGTTGATATGTTAAAATTATATAAGTTTCTCAATTATTGTTTTTTTTTATAAAAGGGTTTTTAGCTATTTAAATTTTGATATTAACTAATCTAATACTTACTTTTTAAGTAATAGTCATTAGACTAAATTTCAAAGAAATATCCTTTATTAATTATTTTTAGGAACCATTTGGCGGTAAAGACTCAACGAAGAATAAAGTACAGAAGACATTTTTTATTATGTGCGAATACTTGGTCATGTTTTTTTTTTTTTTTCCCTATAATTTCATTTAGGGGTTTGGATTAAACGGGGAGTGAAAAAAGAAAAAAAGAAGGAAAAAAGTGAAAAATAAAATTAGTTGGATTAAGAGAAAAAAAAGTAAAAAATATGTAGAAAGTTTATAATAGATGTGATTGATGTAATAAAAAAAATTTTATATATTTAAAATAATTTGTAAAATATTTTTTAAAAATAATTTGATACAAAAATAACTTATAAAATAATTTAAAAAAATTGATAAAAAGATATTTTTAAAATGTTTTTTTCAAAATAATCTGATATAATTTTTTTAAATATAAATTATTATTAATATAAATTTTAAATTAAAATAAAAATTATTATGAAATCTTAATAAACAAAAAAATTAATATTTCAAAATATGTTAAAAAATTAATTTATAAAATATAACTATAAACTAATTTATTTTATTTTATTTATTATTTTAATATTTTATTTTAATTATTTATTTTATTATACTATAATAATATTATTAATAAAATATTAAGTTAACTTGTTTTATTTATTTATTATTTTAACGTTTTCTATTTTAATTATCATTTTTATAATAAAAATATATATTAATACAATATTGAATTATTTATTTTATTATCATATAAAAACATAATAAAGGATAATATATATATATATATATATATATATATATATATATATATATATATATATATATATATATACAAGTCAATAATAAATATAATTAATTATGCTTTTGAAATTAATTATAATTTTTATATATAATCAATTATTTAAAAAATCATAATCGATTATACATATTTTCTTTGTAAGTAGCTCTATTTTATGTTATAAAGTGTCGGGTATATATATTGGCAAACAGTAGTAAAGTTTAGATTGCGTTTAATGTAATTATATGTTCTTACTCTATTCATCATCTTTTAATGTCATATTAGCATGTTTAGCATCAGAATTTATTGACGTTAGGTTACTTTCAACATCCATCATCATCAGATACCGCTCTCACTATTTGATGATTTTTCAACCTTAAAATCATTTTCTCATAAGTTCTGGCCAAACATACTGGATTTTTTTATGTAAATAATCAAATTATTAATTACCTTTCCTGTTTGAGTTCTTTACAACTTCAATTTGTTTATAAGCTTATAGTATTTCTGTCTCATATTTTAACATTATTTTATTTAAATTTTGAAAAATTGTGTAATCATATCATTGCTCTGAATAATAATATTAAACTTAGTTCTTTAAGTAAGATACCAGGTTGGAATTTCATGGATATACATGATTGTGTACATACTTATCAGTTTTTACCTAATTGGTGATGATGTTCAAAGTAGCATCTCACCCAATTGATTGGGTTCACATTGGCCTGGTTGGAACTTAGAAAGTGTCAAAATTCACAATGATCACGCTGCATCTTAAAGCAAAGATGCCTTGCTACATTGCTCATCTTATAAAAATTTAAAAAGTCAAAAGAGAGTTATTGCCTTTTTCTAGAACTCCTCACTTAAAACTGATTCAATTATTAACTACTTTGTGGCCTTAGCCACTCTTCTTTTTTAGAGGGATTAGAAGATTATCATTGACTCAAGTAGTATTGAATAGTTTCCCAAATATGACCTCAATAATTTACATATCTAAAACAATGCAGTATTTTACTAGGTGCGGGATTGCTGTATACATTTTAAACGAGTCGCAAACCAAAATGTTCTCCCAAACTACGTTATCAGATGTCTTTACTTTTATACTTGTACAGCTGGCGGTTCGCAATGAGTTACGTGAATGCATTGTCTAGTGTAATTTGATGTGATTGGTTCATTACTTGTTACGGATGGTACTTGTATGCTTTTCTACACATGCATTTATCTTGCCTGCCTTTGTAATCATGCATAAGTAGTTATAGGTTAGTATCTCTTTAGATTTTTATGTATATTGTGTCATTTCTAAATCACTTAGAAAGTCTTTATATAAAATTTTCCTAATACATGTTATTCACTTTTTTTTATTATATTTTTACATGATATTTAAAATTATCTTTTTTTTATTATGTTCACTTTTTGTATTTTTAATAACTTAAATTTGACAACGATAATTACCTTATATAGCAACCATAAGTCATTTTCGTCATTTTTTATCTTAAACTCATATTTCTTAAAAGATCCTATCACGTCTTTAAAATTTATCACGATGTTGACAATAATACCATCAATACTAAGTTTATTATCATAAACAACACGATCAATTGTTTGTTGCATGACTCCTTACTTCCATGATCATACCAATTCTCACCAAGATGGTGGGTCTTGAATCTTCTTGTCAAATATGGACAAAATTACTTATTTATTATGCCACTAAAACCCACGTCAAAGTGAAAAAACTCAAGTTATAATTGTAAAATTTAAATAAAGACTAGCTAGTCACTACATATCTTTTCGATATTAAGAAAATTAGAGATACTCTCGTTGTCATTAGTTGACCGATTACCAGAAATGATCATATTGAGGCTATTTTAGACAATTTGTTTGATGATTATGATAGTTTTATCACATCTATTATTTCTCACATTGATTCTTATATTGTTGAACACATTGAGACTATGTTATTAGCCCAACAAGCACGCTTTGAGAAGCATAGATTCTCTTACCAAAAAATTCTTCAAGCCAACCTCACTTCTAGACCACGGAATTCAAACAATCAATTAAGAAATGACAATTGGTATAAAGCCAATAAAAATATAGGAGGATGAGGAAAATTTCACAACACTGATTTTAATCAAAGATCGTTTGGGTCCAAGATTTATAACAAAATCTCTTGGAATGTTACCTCTTCCTTTTCTTCACGTAATTACAAAATCCAATGTCAGATATGTGGCAAGAATGGCCACACAACCATTGATTATTGACATAGGTATGAACAAGATACTAGTTCCAATATCACTGCTCATTTGTGTCAATTCTTTTCTCCAGCTAATGAAGACAATGAGTCATCTTTACTGGAAACATCCTCCATCCTTTATGGTATCCTGGTAGCAGTGCCTCACATCACATTACCAATAACAACAGTAACTTCTCCAAAAAGTCTCTTTATAATGGCAATGATGTTGTCAAAATAGGTAGGCTTAGGTATGTCAATTACTCATATTGGTACAACAAATTATAATATTCCAAACACAAACACAACAATCTAATAATTTTTCCAATATTTTAAAAGATAACAATGTTTATTTTGAATTCTATGCTAATCATTGTCTTGTTAAAAATCAGGATACTAAGGAGATAATACTTCAAGGCTTAAAGATGGTCTATATGTTTTCCCATCTTTTCATCAACCATAAACTCTTCTGCTTATAAGACAACACTGAATCCTATGCTTTCTCCTTTTCAACTGTGGCATTCACGACTTGAGCATGCTTAAGCTAAAATTGTTCACCTTGTTATGCAAATGTGTAATGTGTCTTGTAGAAAATAATCTTCTTTTTTTGAAACTTGTTTTCCTAAGTTTCATAAGTTACCATTGTTTGTTTCTACTACTGTTTATACCAAACCATTAGAATTGATTTTTGTTGATTTATATGGGGACCTTCACTTGTTGTTGAATCAAATGGTGATTGATACTATATAGCTTTTCTTGTTGCTTTCTTTGTATACTTGGTTTTTTCTCATCCATTCAACATCGCAAGCTTTAACTATTTTTATGTGTTTCAAGAAATTTTCTGAAAACCAAACAGGTCACACTCTGAGTATTCAATCTGGTAATGCAAAAGAGTTTGTAGTCGTAACCCCTTATCTTACTAAAAATGGAATTCACCACTGCTTAATATGTCCATACATACACATGAGCAAAAAACATTGTCATATCAAAGACATAAATTATCTCTTCTAGTTGGGGGCTTCCTTACCTTTAAAATTTTTTGGGGGAAGCTTTTACAATTCCTGTTAATATTATAAATGTTTTACCTATGTCGGTGCTTCATAATCATAGTCCATATGAAATGCTTTTTAAAAAGAAACTAGATTATCATCTTTTTAAAGTTTTTGGATGTGTTCGTTATCTCTTGTTAAAACCTTACAACCATCGTAAGTTTGGTTTTCATTCTTCACCCTGTTTATTTATAGGTTGTTTGAAACATAAAGATAATACATGCATTTCACCACCCTGAAAACATATATTTCTTATCATTTCATATTAATGAAAATTTATTTCCTTATTTTTTACACAATAATTATTTTATTTCCACTATACACATTACCATCATCCAATAACTTTTGCTCTATGTGATGATACACAGTTTACAACTGCTACCAATCACAATAATAATAATCCTCTTTTGTAGTGTCATCCTATTTTGAGTTCCCCACCTTTATTGTAGCTAATATTGATGCTTATCATGCATCATCTGAAACCAATGTTCACCCTATAGTCACTCGTTCTAAAGCAGACGTGTTAAACCCATAGTTTTTCAGGTCACGTCTTCCTCCGATATCACTAAACTCAACTTACAAACAAGTTATGTCAAATCTAGACTGGTTCAATGTTATGAAAGTAGAGCATTATTCTCTCATTGCCAATAATACTTAGTCCCTTACTTCTCTTCCTGCTCGTGCAAGTATAGTTGGATGCAAGTGGATTTTTAAGTGAAAGTTCAATGTTGATGGTGTCTCCAACGACACAAAGCATAATTAATTGTCAAGGGATTTCATGAAACAAAGGGTTTTGACTATATTAATACCTTCAACCTTGTTGTTAAACTTACTACTATTTGTGTTGTACTACCAAAAGTCTTGTCAAAGTGGCCTATTCGTCAAATTGATCTTGACAATGCCTTTCTTTATGGAGTTTTAGAAGAAAATGTTTACATGTAATAACCATCGAATTTTGTTTATGAAGATCCACTTTGGTTTGCAAACTTAACAAAGTTATTTACAGATCGAAACAAGCCCCTTGATCCTAGTTTCAAAAGCTTAGCCAAACTCTTATTGCTATGGGTTTTCATGCTTCCAAAAGAGACTCTTCTCTTTTTGTTAAGTTCTGGAATAATGATGCTTTGTTAATTCTCATCTATGTTGATGAAATTATCATTATGTGTAGTTCATTTAATGTTGTTCAATCCTTTAGTACAATGTTGTATCACAAATTAGTGTAAAAAGATTTAGGACCATTGCACTATTTTCTTAATATAGAAGTGTCTTGGATTAAAGTTACTTGTCTCAGACAAAGTACATCAAAAATCTTCTCTAGAAAAATAATATGCTAGACTCAAATCATCAACTTACTCCTATGGTTTCATCATTGTCGCTCACTTACGATGGCACTACTATTATTCATGATCCGACTTTCTATAGCTCTATTATAGGAGCTTTACACTACGTAATCATCACTTGCCCATAACTTTCATATTGCGTCAACAAATATGTCACCTATAGAATTCTTAGGAACATCATTGGAAGTTTGTTAAACACATTTATCTTTTCGAACCCATGCATCATGGGCTGCTTCTTCGAGCCTATCCAAAGCTTTCAATCATTGGCTTCAGCGATGCGGAATGAGGTTCATACTTGGATGACAAAAGATCTACTATAGGGTATTGTGTTTACATTGGTACTAATCTTGTTTCATGGGTTTTTCAAAAACAAAAAGTTGTGTCTCATAGCAACACTAAGACAAAATATATAAGCATCGTTATTGTTCTTTTCAAGATAATGTGAGCGACATCTCTTCTAACTGAACTTCGCATTCTTCTTTACATCCTAAAAATATACTCTGACAACCTTAAAGTTGTTCTTCTAGTTGTCAACTCTACACAATTAAAACATTTTAAATTGAACTTATATTTTATTCATGATTGTGTTCAATAAAAACTTCCTTAGCTGGTGCATTTCTAACAAACTTTCAAGTTGTTAGATTACACATATGTCTAATGCTTCATTTGATAAAGTTAAGACTAAACTTATCATAGTTATTAATCCTATCAAAGAAGATGTTATGTAATACTATAGATTTGCATTTCCATATTATATATATATATATATATCTATATCCTCTCTTATCTTTAAGGGTGTGTTTGTTTCCAATGACGGAAACATATCGAGCGACAAAATACAAAGAAAACTATAATTTTATATATTAAAATATTATTATATCTTTACATCATTTACAAACTTTTCACTCAAATCTTATCATATTTTTTTTAATCCAAACAACTAAACTTTTCACGTAATTTCCTCTCAAATTATCTCAAATTCATTCCCTCAAATTCACTCTCCAATTCAAAAGAGAAAGTCTTATTTTGTATAACTTTCTCATATATGATATTCTCTTTATTTTATTTATTCTCTTTATTTTATTTAGAAGTTTACAAGTTGTTGACGTTTTATTATATACTAAATATTTTTTCTATATTTTTCAACTTTCGAATACGTGACATTAAAAGTTATGATATATATATATATATATATATATATATATATATATATATATATATAT
>Ga0209700_108432_pt1 | contig 13196 bp, 8 predicted proteins | sample SiratroredBW_FD_187528 | JGI IMG/M metagenome (GOLD analysis project Ga0209700, IMG submission 187528) | Root nodule microbial communities of legume samples collected from California, USA - Siratro red BW (SPAdes) (version 2) | ecosystem: Host-associated > Plants > Roots > Nodule | place: USA... | reverse complement strand
TTTCCTTTCTCTTGCTCTCTTTCTTTCTCAACAATCTTTTGATCTTGTTGGTGAGGATGGAGATCTCATCATCAGACTCTATATTATCTGATGTATTGTCTATATCTTCAGAAGCTTTGGGTGATACCTTTTTCTTTACATTTGTCTCAGATGATTTCAAAGCCAAAACCTTCCCTTTTGTTGAACCTGCATCATTTTGTATAACATGCTCATATATAGTAAGAATACCTACCAATTCTTCTAGGGGCATGGCCTCAAGATCTTTAGAAGTTCTGAGAGCAGTTTCTTGAGCTCTCCATTTAGCAAGTAAAATTCTGATAATTTTATCATTGATTTCATATTGACTAACAGTTGACCCCAAGGATCTTAGGCTGTTTAGGATAACTTGCAAAAGAGAAACCATAGATTGTGTAGATTCATGATCTTCAATAGCAAACATTTCATATTGATGTTTAAGCATAGTCAATTTATTTCTTTTTACCTCTTTTGAACCTTCATATGTGAGAGAAAGTGTATCCCACATCTCCTTAGCGCTGACCATGGCATGCACCTTTGACATTTCTTCCTCGGATAAAGCACACATTATAATATGCCTAGCTTTAGCGTTATTTTGACAGACACGTTTTTCCTCCATAGTCATATATTCAAAAGGAAGCAATTCTCCTAATTTATCAATCAATGTAGGTATGCCATTTTTAATAATATTAATTAACTCCATAGCATTATATTAGATGAAGCCAATCATCCTCATCTTCCAAAGCTCATAATTTTGGCCCTTGATCAAGGGTGGTCGACCCATGTGTAGTCTGTCTCCATCCATTGAGTTCTTGTAGGATCGTGCCTCAAGTTCTATGAAGAACTAACCCCTGAGGTTAGCTCTGATAGCAACTGTAGGAATAACTGGCTCTAGAATGGGGGTGTTGAATGGAGTCTGAACTCAATTCGTTATAAATAGAAACCACCAACCAAGGCAAAAATATATAAGAACAGATAAAGCAATTTTATACTGGTTCACCCTAATCTCTTGGGTTACGTCTAGTTCTCCCTTAAACAAATTGCTCAGGAGGTTCCACTATTTAGCAAATAGTTACAACGAGTACACAAACCTCTCCAGGTTACAACGAGTATACAAACCTCTCTAGGTTACAATGAGTACACAAACCTCTCTAGGTTATCATGAGTACACAAACCTCTCCAGGTTATCACGAGTACACAAACCTCTCTAGGTTATACTAGTCCCAATCTCCCCCTGAGACTAAGACCACTCAAGATTGAAATAAACACTCTCAAAAGAGAGAACAATGAAAGCTCACAAGGGTTTACTTCACAGTGGTGAAGAATTACATAATGGTTTCACACAACCCAAAACTCTAGATGCTCTTAATAGCAGATTGACAATAAACACTCAGTAGTACATACTCTATATTTCTTCAATGTATTGTATGATGTATTTCTCTTTTTGCTTCTTGTTCTTCAACTTGAAATTATTCCTTTATATGTAGCTTTTTAGAAACTAGCTGTTGGGATGCTTGAATAGAGTAATTTTGACTTTCTGATATATGGCGCTCAAACTGGAAATGTTTCTCTAATTTTCATACTGCATTAAACTTGATTAAGTCTGTATTAGAAATAATTTAAAATAACATAGAGAAATTATATCTTGGATACTCATCAATAATTTGAATAATTTCTATTATGAACAGCTTTGAACGTAAAGCACATCATGATATACAATCAATTAATCACATCTAAATACTCTATAATAATTTGAATAATTTCCATTATGAACAAATTTGATTATTAAAGCACAATATGATATAAATCAATTAATCATATTTAAATACTCCATAATAATTTGAATAATTTTCATTATGAATAAATTTGAACATTAAAACACATCATGCTATAAAATCAATTTAAATCAAATGAATAACATAAAAGTAAATAATAGAAAACGTATATCTTCATGGATATGTGTCTGCTGCTTTAATAATAATAATGTTAACTGTGCAATGTATATAAGTCATCAAATATAAATGTATACTTGAGTTTTGTTATCATCAAAACTTGATCAAATGATTTGATCCTCTAAAGGGACTTTGGACCGTCTAATGTTCAACAAATTCTCAAACGTATTATGGCTTTGACATTATCTGGATTCTAAATCTGTTATGCAGGGTTATGGTTAATAGATAATTCGTTCTGTATATTTAAAAAAAAGACACGTACACAACGTTAGTTATGGAAAAAATCGACATGGTAAAGGATATACCTCGTCGGTTATTGTCAAAATCGATGTGGTATTCCATGCAAAAAATTTTGAACAGACAATACCACGTCAATTAGATGGTTCCAACCGACGTGGTATGCCATTTGAGTTTTAAAACTCGTATAAAGACCACGTCGATTGTGACTATCCAACCAACGTGGTATTGTCTCTTCAGCACTACTATATATTATTTTTGAAATGGGTCTATAACGTTCGTTCCTGATTGTAACCGACATGGTGGTTGAATATATGACATTGGTTATTCAACCGACATGATATTTGAAGACTTTCAACGTCACCTTGTTCTACGTCAATTATGGAACCGACGTTAAGGGGCCTCCAGAACCCATTTTGAAGACCGTTTTTCTACTAGTGAAAGAAAGAAATAAAACAAAATACCAAATTAACCCACAAGGGTAATATGAGAAGACAAGTGAACAAAACTATGGAAAATCAATGGAAGAGTCAAAAGAGGTCTATTCCTATGTTAAAAACAAAACAACAAAAGAAATTAATTATGTCCCAAACGAAATTACGACAGGGACGACCATAAAAAGAAATAAATATTTGAAAATAGAGAAGGAGTCACCACCATAGTTTATTATATAAAACTATAGAAAAACCAAAAGAGAAAATGGTTTGATGTGAAACTAGATTTAGGGTCCAGGAGTACGTTACGTATGGGGAAGATATTAACACCCCGCAATGTTCGTCCTAAGACGGTACCTTTAATCAAATGAGTAAAATAAGTGTGGTTTTTCTTTTAAATGTTTACTTTTATCAAAAAAAAGAAACAAAAATGAAAGCAAAAACAAAGAAAATGTTCTTTTTTTATTTTATTTTTAAAGGTCTGACAAGGATTGACCTTGCTATTACGTATTTCCATCCATGACGGAAAATCAAGGTTCAAGTATTAATGGATAGAAAATTGTTATTGTGTTTTGATCTTTCTTAATTTTAAAATTTTATATTTTTTTAACTTTTAGAAATTTGATTTTAAAAATTTGGTATTTAAAAAAAAAAATTGGATATTTTGGAAACGATCGTGCTTAATTAACAACCCAAAAATTCTATAGCATAAAATATATATTCCAAATCATAAAATATTTAATACATGAAAGATAAATAAAAGAAGGAAAGAAGAAATAAGAAGAAAAGAAAAGAAGAACAAAAAAAAAAAAAAAAAAAAAAAAAAAAAAAAAAAAAAAAAAAAAAAAAAAAAAAAAAAAAAAAAAAAATTTAGCTTGGGCGAAAATAATTTTGCCCGAACGAAAATCCACCTCGCCCGAGCTAAAAAGAAGTCGCTTGAGCGAAAACAGTCTAGAAAACACTCTTAAATTTCGCCTGAGCGAAAATACTCTCGCCTAGGCGAAAACACTCTAGAGAGCATCTTATTTTGTTTACGAAGGTCTCGCTCATGCGAGCTTCATCTCGCTCGGGCGAAACTTGCAGAGTGAACTTTTCTGCAAAAGTCGCTTAAGCAATATTCTTCTGCTTGAGCGAGACTATCTAAAAATATTCTCAATTAAACTAACTTTTGTCTGCTAAGTATTACCATCTATTTAAGATTCAAAGTACTACATAAAGTATTCAGGTACATCAAACTTATCTACGACTATCTACATGACAAAAAGAGTGACCATTCCAAGGTCATAAAATCTTTAATTATATCAAAACATATATACAAGTATATACAAGACAAAAGAACATCAATTTAAAGACATATCATCTTTAAGGTACTCCAAAACCTGCATTTGCACCTGCTCGTATACATAGTATAGTCATTGCAGTTCATACAACAACATGAAAAGCAAGGGTAAGCTAGTAAACTTGAAAGATTATAACATACTAACTACATGCAAATAGAACAGAGTATCTCAATCATAAGAATTTCTTTAAAGTCTAGCGTATCAAGTTTCAATACAGGTTTTCCTTTTTCATTTCAAGTACTCATGTCAAACATCATACATAAAGGTCTCACATGGACCACATCAATACACATAGGTCACACATAGACCCATCATCTTTCGAAAGACTTATTAAGTATGCCCCTACCAGGGACTAACATCTAATCCAATACCTAGGACTTAGATTCAACAACTCTAAGAGAAAGGACTAATCCAATACCCAAGACTTAGACTGCCATTCGAATCTAAGAGAAAGGATCAGAGTAAGCTCAAACATCCAATACCGAGTCTCACCAGCGGTCCCGGTGTGTATGAACTCCCTCACAGCTTCTCACCACCTGATATCTTAGTCTATGTGACTTAGATTATCAGTGAAGCCAGAGGATCTCTGTTCAACATAGGCGTGTTATACTTAATGTACACAAACGAGCATAACTCATACATTACCCAAATGTATGACATCAATTCATCATTCACATCAATACTTATTCAATCTACAAATCATATTATGTAAGTATCTTTCCATCATCAAAACAATACCTAATTACTCAAAATAGTTAAGTTAATCACACTAAGTCAAAACAAACAATCAAATTCATTCAGCGCTCAAGGACCAGTCAGACCTGCAAGAAAGACTTGAGCACTGATAATCACATATTCAAATCTTCTGTCCTATAGGTCTATTTAAAGTACTAACTAGTATAAAAATAAGTTGCTAGCTCCCCTTACCTCAGACAACGATTCCCTACCAATTCCTCCGATCAGGCAATAACCCCAGTCCAACTTTAGGAATCTAGAACAAGTTTTCCAAATAACACCAACTTTTAGTATTACCTTAATCAAGTTGAGAGGAACACTTTTCTCAACTGTTCCCATCAATATTGATACAAAAATTTAACGAAAAATAGAGAACAAGAGATCTTTAGAGCAAATATGAACTTACTCTGTTTGATATTCTGATTGGTTTAAAATGATCCTAAGATCCTCGACTACTGTAGGACTATCAAAATCTGAAATAAATGGAATATGAAGGGTGAAAATCAAGAGAGAATGAGGAGAGAGCTATAGAGGTTGAAAGGTAGGGTATATATAGAGAGAGTGAAAAAATGGGTGTCTTTTTTTTTTTTTGTTCTTATCCTTACGGAAGTGGGGTTACACTTAATATTCTTATGAATCATAGATATTTTTGTGTATTTTTCAAAGAAAAAATATTTCGAGTTAGATATCTTTTCACACTTGATACGTATATACGAAATAATATTACTTAATTATTAAACAAAACTTTTTTCGAATTAAACTCAGTATCACGCGTGCAAGATATTCAATCGATTTTTTTAAAATAAAATACAAGAAAAATATTTATATTTAATCATTCTAGCTTCAAATCCTTCTCCATTATTTAATGATTCTAGCTTCATTTTATTAGATACATGATTCTGCCAAATCGAAATGACATGAAGTGGTCCAGGATTGGGACGCCTATTCATCAAAGAAACCGAAAATATATTTTTAAAAGAGTACGAATTCTGCTTCATGGAAGCCTATAGTTTCCGCACCAAATTGGCATACATACGAATTTAATAATTTTATACAGGAAATGGTGTTGTTAAAGCTGTTGAAAATTTTGATAAGTTTGGTCAAATTTATATCCAGTTAAAAAAACAATGTTACTTAATTATCTGTTCAATTTTTCTATTTTTGATTTTAATATTTATTGCAACATTAAGCTCCTTTTTATTTTAAAATTAAAATTAAACCAATTAGATTATGCTTGTACGATTTTTTTAATAACTAAAAAAAATTCATCGTAAATTAAAATTAATTTATAAATAAGTTTCAAGTAAATATTTGAAAATTTTAAGAAAATTATAAATTTTATGGAAATTAATTTTAATTAATTTTAATCTAAGTAAATCCTTTTTTTTATTTCCTCAAAAGTTATTAGTTGAAATTTATCTCTATTAATTAAATTATGAGATAAGGAAACTTATCTTTATTAATCATTCTAATTTAAGAAAATTATGAGGTGTGATATGGGAATATGATGAGACATGAAATAATTATATTTTTTTATTAGGAATTAAAAATACATAGAACCAAAAAGTTGACCAATCGCATCCGAAAAATATGAATTCTAATATCCAAACTACGTGAAAGATTTGTTTTCGTAAAAAAAAAATCAAGATGTATAACATAAAAGAAGATAAATTATTTTTAACCTCCTGGAGTCACGATAAAAAGGATTAACAAAAATATCACATTCACAATAAAATATTTTAAAGACTTCATAGAACATGTTATTCAACCATAAGTATTCATTTATATATATACAAATGATGAAAGCATTCTCACCAAAAGACACAAAAAGTAAATATATACGTTTTATTAATTATACATTAAATATAAATATGACTTCCTTGTACTCTTAAATCATTGGAACTATAACATGTTTTTCATTCTAATCAATATTTTTCTTTTTAATTATTCAGAGAAATATATACGGAAAAGTTTTTTTTTTTAAGTTTTAAATAAGATCATATTTCTTATATTTATTGTTATGTTAACATATAGGTTATAAAAATCTTAGATCTTAAATTTACTACTAACCTGTCATTCTTGCATTTGAGATACTCGTGGTAAGGTTATTGTATGAAATTTTAATTTACTTTTATTAATTTTACTTCATCACAATACTTTTAGTACTTTTTTTTTTGCAATTTTTACTCTCATACAAGACTGTTAGAAAAACTAATCTAAAAATTCTTTTATTTAATTATTTACATAAAATATTATTTAGTATTTTTTTTATTTATTTCAGTTTCATTCTCTAATAATTTTGTTTTGGAAAATGGTAAGACAAAATACGTCACCAAACATTTATGAGATATGTGGCAATAGGGATTAACTTAATAAACAAATTGTATAACTCAAATAACTATACAAAAACATGAAGCTGGGAATGCGAGATCTGATTAATTGGACCTTAATTGACATTATTGGTTACTTGAACTAGAATGTACAAATTTCATCATAGTAATTCCTGATAACACTACCTTAGTCTATAATGTGCAGCAAAATTCAGTGCAGAAGGATAAATTATTGTTAGTTGTTCATGTAGAAAATGATAGCTCGTTGAAACACGATACTATTTTTACATATCCAAGCTTTCGTAGCCCTTTTGCCAAACCACCACCGCCTCCTGAGATAATACACATTCCATTAACTACCACACTTAGACTGTCTACCACAGCTAGACCTTATAGTCAATCCTCCCACCATCATCTTACTCAACCTGCACCAACTTAAAATAACATTATTAAAGAAAAATAAAAAGACAAATAATAAAAAAAATAAGGATTATACCAAATTCATATATAAAAATAAACTTTCTACAAATGAAAGAAAGAAAATTGAAACCTATTATAAAACTATTTATGATTGTTCATTCAATATTATTTTTTACACTGTTTTAATATATTTTTAAAATAATTTTAAATTTATAATTTAGATTTTTTTTTTTTTTTTTTTTTTTTTTTTTTTTTTTTTTTTTTTTTTTTTTTTTTTTTTTTTTTTTTTTTTTACTTTTTTTTTTTTTTTTTTTTTTTTTTTCAGTTTGAGTGTTTCTATAGTTTTATTCATGCTATTTTTTTTATTTAAGGAAGAATAACTCTTTTATTGTATTATTTGTAAACTTCTTTATCATTAAAAAATGTTATATTTTCTTTTATAGGATGTGCATAATAAAATTATTTTTATTTCACTTGAATAGTATTTCTTGATTTAAAACCAGTTTGAAACAAAAAATAAAAAATAAAATTGTCGAGAGCAACTACACAATTTGAGTGACCATTCTTCTTAAAAACTAAACAAATTCTTTCTTTAATTTAATTTTTTTTACTAATCAATTTGTCTTGGAAAATGGTAACAAAATACATCACCGAACATTTATGTGATATATGCGAAAATGGATTAACTTAATAAACAACTTGTATAAGTCAAATAAAAATGAAGCAAGAAATGCAAGATCTCCTTCGTATTAAAGTGAACAAACCTACGTGATTAGATTATTTTTACATGTATAGGTTGAAAAGCATGAAGGAAGAACAACGTAACCAAAAAAAAAAAAAAAAAAAAAAAAAAAAAAAAAAAAAAAAAAAGAAAAAGAAAAAGAAAAGAAAAGATTACCAAATCCAATATGAAAATTTCTATTTTTTTTACCACAATAATATTAAATTGAATTTTAAGAGAAATCCAAAGTAAAATAAATTTTTAATGTGTATATAATTTCGAGTATTTTATAAAAATGAAATTTTATTTATAATTTGAAAAATATGCTTTACTATTACGGAATCAAATAAAAAAGAAATATAATAAAGGGTAAACATTTAACCATTACTACAAATAAATTTGGTCTAATATACTTGCCTCTAGTTAAAAAAATAGTGTTTCTTAATTATCTGTTTAATTTTTCTATTTTTGTTTATTAATAATTATCGCAACATTAAACTCCTTCTTATTTAAAAATTAAAAGTAAACCATTAGATTGTGCTTGTACGAGTTTCTTTTAAATAATTAAAAAATTATTCATGGTAAATTAAAATTAATTTCTACATAAGTTGAAGTAAAAATTTGAAATTTTTAAGAAAATTATAATTTTATTGGAAATTAAATTAAAATAATTTAATTTATATAAATCCAATTTTATTATTTACGTTCTTTAAAGTTCTTAGTTAAAAACTTATCTCCATAGGCACATAGGAGACATGGAACAATTATATTTTATTAAGAACTAAGAATACATATGGAGAAAAAGTTGAAGAATTGCATTCGAAAAAGATGACTCAGTTTGAAGGTAGTGGTGGTGTTGCATGGTGTGATGGTGATGTTGCATGATGGGGTGGTAGTGGTGGCATTGTATGGTGTGGTGATGGTGGTGGTGTTCCATGGTGTGGTGGTGGTTGTTTTCCATGGTGTGGAGATGGTGGTGTTGCATGGTGTGGTGGTAGGGGTGGTGTTGCATGGTGTGGTGATGGTGTTCCATGGTGTGGAGATGGTGGTGTTGCATGGTGTGGTGGTTGGGGTGGTGTTGCATGATGTGGTGGTGATGCATGGTGTGGTGGTGGTGTTCCATGGTGTGGAGATGGTGGTGTTGCATGGTGTGATGGTTAGGGTGATGTTGCATGATGTGGTGTTCCATGGTGTGGTGGTTGTGTTCCATGGTGTGGAGATGGTGGTGTTGCATGGTGTGGTGGTTGGGGTGATGTTGCATGATGTGGTGTTCCATGATGTGGTGGTTGTGTTCCATGGTGTGGAGATGGTGGTGTTGCATGGTGTGGTGGTTAGGGTGGTGTTGCATGATGTGGTGGTGTTTCATGGTGTGGTGGTGGTGTTCCATGGTGTGGTGGTGGGGGTGGTGTTGCATGGTCCGGTGGTGGTGTTCCGTGATGTGGAGATGGTGGTGTTGCAAGGTGTGGTGGTTGGGGTGGTGTTGCATGATGTAGTGGTGTTTGATGGTGTGGTGGTGGGGGTGGTGTTGCATGGTGTGGTGGTGGTGGTGGTTGGTGTGGTGGTTTGACAGTATCAATATAGGTTGAAGATGGATGTGGACACTGACAAACATTATTAAGGAATATTGCTTTACAGCCACAGTTTGGATTACGACACCCAATTTGGCACTCCTTATTATTATCACATGGTAATCGATAAATGGGTCCCCTTGCTTCTGTCTTCATCATGCACAAGTCTACATCACAAAATGTAAATAAGAATTACAATTAAAAAAAATTTGAATAAAATTTAACCTTTATCCCCCGACAACTTTGTGAAAGATTTGATTTCATGGCAAGAAATCAGAATGTGTACGGTAAAAGAAAATTACTCATTTGAATTGAGAAACTAGAGAGATAGAGAGTGAATAAAACATCATTTCTAACCTGAAGTCAGGAGGAAAAGGGCTAACATGAATGTCACATTAACAATGGAATATCTTGAAGACCCCATGTTGCTCATAGAACATGTTATTCAACCACAATTATTCACCTATATATACTCAAATGGTCAAAGCATTCTCACTAGAAGACAAAAAGATAAACATATTTCTTAATTAGTAATTAATTTTGTTAACTCATGTATTAAATTAAATGTACATTAAATATTTTCTTATTGATTGTACATTAAATATAGGTGTAATACTATATATTTCATTTTTAAATTAAAGTTCATACTAAACAAACAGTCATCACCTGAAATATCTCAAAAAGAAAAAGAAAGGAAAAACAATAAGACTATAGGAAACTAGATCAAATCCATGAAAAGAAAGAAACAAAACAAAATACCAAACTAACCAACAACAGGTAATATAAAAGTAAGTGAACAAAACTATGGAAAACCAATGGAAGAGTCAGAAGTGGTCTTACCCTATGTTAAAAACAAAACAACAAAAAATGAAATTACTACAGGGACAACAATAAAAAGAAATAAATGTTTGAAAATAGAGAAGGAGTGACCACTATAGTTTATTAAAAGCTATGGAAAAATAAAAAAAGAAAATGGTTTGCGAAACCATATTTAGAATCTGAGAGTCGATTATGTGTAGGAAAAGTATTAATACTCTCACAACACTCGCCCTAAGAGGATACCTTTAATCAAATGACTAAAATGAATGTGATTTTTCTTTTAAATGTTTATTTTCTCTTGAAAAAAAGAAACAAACATGAAAGTAAAAACAAAAAAAAAATTAATTTTTTGGGGCCGACAAGGATTGACCGTTCTCTTAAGTATTTCCATCCATGATGGAAAATCAAGGTTCACATATTTCTGGATAGAAAATTGTTTATTATATTTTGATATTTTTTAGTTTTAAAATTTTATATTTTTTAACTTTTAGAAATTTGATATTAAAAATTTAGTATTAAAAAAACTGGATATTTTGGAAATTTATGATTCATTAGTCGAGGTATAAGGAGGTGCGAACGATGCTTGACGCTTGATGTGTATGGTCATTTGATTATCCAAATGAAATACTATTACTTAATTATTAAAAAAAACTTTTGTCGAATTAAATTCTGCATGACGCGTGGGATCATTTGAATGTTCAATTGATTTAAAAAAAACACACAAGAAAAATATTTATATTTAATCATTATTATATTTTATTTAAATTTGAAATTTTAATGTATAATAAAATTTACATACAGGACGACGTATACAGTCATGAATATCCAAATTATATTTTTTTGAAAATTATATTAGAAAAAGATTAAGAAAATGGAATGAAATTGGGTATGAAAAAGAAAATAAAAACAAAAATAAAAAATTATAAAAATGGACCCAAACCTAAAAAAAAGTGTGTGGGTGAAAAATAAGTGTTGCAATCAGCATTAACTCCAAGGCTAGCCTTACTGTGCCCATAACTCTTTTTATAAAGGAACCAAGGTGAAAAATAGTAAAATCAGGTTGTAAAATCAGGTTGTAAACAGTGAGTTTGTTGGGGTATTTAATGAGTATATTTTTATTCACACTTAGAGTGATTAACCTTGACTTTCTTAGACGGTAATTGAGAATAAATCAATTGTTTTAAATAAGATTTATCCAATCAGGATTAATTGGACCTTAATTGACATTATTGGTTAAATTTGGATTTTAAGCATATTCTCTCACTTTTGTTGTCCAATCAGGAGTATAATAAAATCTTTTGTAAATATATTCTTCAGATTTTTTACAAAGATGATCATCTACAATTCTTACTTAATTTAGTACAAATGTCCTTCAAATATTTTGCGATATCCTTTGCAGCAAATTCAATTATTATGAGTTGGTATCTGGAATAGAATTGGAAACAAAATATGTGAAAGAGATTGGGAGATGGAAAATCTACAACTTTACTAGAAAGAAAATATTTAAAAATTAATCTTTTGCACATAAGGAAACATATGATAATTCCAAGGACAATATCTGAAAATTATATCTGAGTTAATTTCTTGAAAAAAAAAAGGAGATTATAAATAAAGGTTGGAGAAGGCATGAAGGACACACTACTGCATAGCATAAACTCTAGTTTTATTTTTTTGTGTACTTTTTTTGCCTTCATGGAAGGATAAACTCCTTTGGATTGATTCTTTTGTGATTTCACAATGAATTTTGAGGTTTCTTTTTAATAAAGTTTTGTTCTTTACATTCTCTATGACAGTTGTGTTATATTGTTAGTCTTTTTTAAATCTATTTTTGGAAAAATATTTGTTTTTGAACACTTGTTGAGAATTCGATTCGATTTACTTAAATAGAGTTCTTGGTTAATTAACATAGTTTTAATGAATTTCTTGTACATTTAGTCAAGAGATAAAAGATATACATCTCATTGAGTATACGCTTGGAGACAAGGTGAGATATTGAATAAATTAGTAAATGCTTGTTTTACAAATAAGATTATGTTGAATTTGATTGATGCTTGTTTGAATGAGTTCAATTCTATGAAGAGAATTGAAAGATAATAATCTTAAGAAAACCAACAAAGAATTTGTTGTGAAAGAACTTGAGCGTAAACCTATTTTGTTAATTATTTTTAAATCATCTATTTTAATTTCCTGAACAAAAATCCTCAAATCCCGTTCTTTAATTTATCGTTATTACTAAATTTCTTTATTGTAGATAAATTTTGAATATTCTAGGTGTATTTGGTGTTGGGGTTTCATATAGACAGGTTTTTAGGTGGGATTTGCAGTGGTTTCTGCAGCTGTGCAATAGGATGTTGCATAGGATGTCTTGAGCAATCTTGTAGGGTGCAAGATTGTGTCTTGAACTTTTGTTTTGATGTAATTAATTAGTGAAATCTTTGCTAGTGTGGCTGTTTTTCTCTATCTTTCTTTCATTAGTTTTATCTATTAAGGTACTTTAATATTTTTGCTTAGCATTGCTTTACCTTTATTCAGTTTGTGTGTTTTTCTGCTAGTTTTATCCATGTTATTTTTCTTTTGTAGGATGTGCATTTGAAAATTATTTTTCTTTCCCTTGAATAGTATTTC
>Ga0209700_108431_pt1 | contig 13198 bp, 8 predicted proteins | sample SiratroredBW_FD_187528 | JGI IMG/M metagenome (GOLD analysis project Ga0209700, IMG submission 187528) | Root nodule microbial communities of legume samples collected from California, USA - Siratro red BW (SPAdes) (version 2) | ecosystem: Host-associated > Plants > Roots > Nodule | place: USA... | reverse complement strand
AAAAACAAAAAAAAAAAAAAAAAAAAAAAATAACGTATGAATTTAAATCAACTCTATATAATATTTCAATAAAAATAATTTATGAATATAAAAGATTAATATACATGGTCAGCATATCAAATACTAATATAAATCTATTGCAGACGCGTTTGTACAAAGTCCGTCGAAAACAAAACGTAAAATGGATGTGATGTATAAATTTAATTCATATAAATTAAAAAAATCAATATATGATAAGTATGTACTTTTAACGATTCTTTCACACGTGTATAGCGCGTGGATGGATAACCAAGTCTATATGACGTGGCTTGAAGGTCACCATATTAAATATCAAAAGATTTAATTTATTTATTTCATTAATTCAAATTTTAAAAAGATTTAGTTGGAATATAAATCAAATTCAAATAATCTATTTATTAGCTCGTAATTCAAATATTATATATGATATTAATCTAATCAGTATATTTTAAGATATTAAATTCGAATTAGATTGGGTAAAAACTTAAATTTGATCAATCCGATTATTTTTCACGAACTTCTTTATAAATTATTAGTGAATGGAAATTGGTTAAGTGTGACAAGTATTTATACGAATTGAGGTACGTGTACGATGAGTTTTGCTGAAGGCAAAAACGCGAACATTTGTAACAGATAATATATGACTTGTTCCGTAACGAGATTGTTCAGTATTATACACGTTTTTGAGAGGAAGATCCAACGACTAAATTCTAAGAAATTCACCAAAAATTCAATAGGTATATTATTATTATTTTATAAGAGAAAGAAAATTCTATACATGCAGTATAAATGAAGTAAATTAAAGAGCAAGGTTGGAAAAACAACAACAATATGACATGAAATGAAACATAAAAGTCGAAATGGAAGCACCGACAGATTTGTAGAGATTGAAAAATGTAAATTTATTTTTAATAAATTGACACGTGCAAGCAAATATGAACATTCTTATATGTTTTCGTTTTGCTCTAAATAACATTATCGTTAGTTATTTTTTTTAACTAACATTTTGATTGAATCTAGAATGTTTGACATATCCGTTTCTGACCCTTTGATGATGGAACGTCAAAGATAAATATTAGATGAAAATCGAAGTCAGAACAATAATATTGGCTGAAATGGTTGGTGTTGGATATCTAGATAGATAGATAAAAAAATATTATTTATAAAATTAATAAGTTACTTGTGGTATTAATACTTCTTATAATATATTACATTTAATATTAATAGTTTAATATGAAAGAAAACTTAGTAATGATGTCCGAACATTGATGGCAACAACTCAACATCTCAATTGCTGGAAATAGTTACATAAATAAGAACGAGAATTTGATGCTGATTAAATAAACGAGAATTTGATGACCATGAGAGTTTATTTCTTAAAAAAGTTCATACATAGGTTTGAAAACTAATTTATATATTTAGCAAAATTTGGTATAGTTTTTGAGTTAAAACTTCAATTACACTATTTTCTTTTTTTTTTCTTAATGAATATATGAGTAGAATATCTGTCGTTACTTTAAATTTCTTTTCATGTAAAAAATGTTAGACACTATTCTTAGAATTAAAGTGAAATGACTAAGTGGTAAATGTTAAAAATGATATCATTCTCATAAATTGTTTTTATAAAATTTTAATGTGGGAATTATGGGTTTTCATTCTCAAATTAACCAATTTTCAGATCCAAAAAGACATATAACATTATAAAGAAAATAAACTCTTATAAATTTTGTTTTTATTTAAATCCATCTAAAACATAACTTCTTTAGTAATCATTACAAGAAAAAGTTAAATTATCGACGAAATTTTATTAACGGAACTTTATCCGTTGGTAAAATATCATTATTGATGATTTTATCAGATATCATTCGATGTTAAATTTATCAACAGTTTTACTAACATATTTATTCTAAATCCATCAATTAATTTATATATAATCAATTTATTGACAAATTTTAGATGTTTCTGATGAATTTCTCTTGTTAGTAATTTTTTTTTGTAGTGAATGTCCTGTTCATTTTACCTTTTACTCCCAAGTTCTTTAACTATGCAAGAGAAGCTTTTTCAATACAAGCTTATGTTCATTAATTATGATTGTATTAACAACTCATAGATATGTTGTCATGCAACACTGTCGCACACAAACCTACATACAACAACAAATAACTAAACCAATATTATAAAATATAGCTTGTAATTATTTTTTTTAAATAATTAATATTGACATTACGACTTAAACTTTTTTATACAAATCCACTATGTTCAATCTAAAACTTTGAATACTTATCATTATTATGCTGCTAAAACACAAAACTTTTAACACATGCTGACACTTATGTACAATATATCAACAAACATATCACAAATACATAACAAGATGGTAGAGAGAGTGCTAAAAATAGTTGCAATTAGTTGGTGAAGGTTTCTGTGAAATTCAACAACATAAGTGATAAAATAGACAAATGATTTTTTTTGTTCAACAAGTTCCTTGAAATTATAAACATCTACTAAAAGGTCACAACATGAGGACATTCCAATATGGTAATACTTTCACAGGACTAATGATTTGATGAAGCCATGCAAGACAAGCCCAACAAGACAAAGCAAGCAAGCAATTGGGTGTGGTTTAGGTCTTGGTCTGGTGTGAGTGGGTTTAGGCTTGATTGGCAAAGAACCTATGCATAGTCGAGGAGAAGCCCAACATCACAATGGTATAAAAGTGGTTAAAAATCTAAACAAAAAGAGTTAGCTAAGTTTTGGTTCAAATTGATTTTTAAATACTGTACTGGGCAAAAATAAAGCAATTCCTGTATTCATGAAATCGAGTTATTCGATGCCTGGCAGAATTGAATTAACTATTTTTTTTAAAATAGAATTGACGCCTTTTCTTCTATAAAAATAGCAAGGTTTTTAAAATGTGCCATAACACAGATACGAAAATAGAGAATCATTACAGCAGAAAACAATGAAAAACACTTTTGGGCAATTGAGAGTTCTTGAGAAAAATCAATTGAGGCTTTTTGTTGAAGAGTAACGTTTGACCCACTCTGTACTATTAGAGTTCTTCAACACTGTGTAAAGGCCTCTTCTGTGCGCCAATCAGGGAGTTTTTCTTTACCATTCTTGATCCCTTTCTGTATCAAGATTTGTGTAAATTGGTTGTAAATCTGTGAAACATTTGAATTAATGTATTGTTGTAGGCTATAGGTTTTAGCTTGTGTGATTGCTGATTTGAGTGGGGACTACGGGGAGTAGGTGCTCAATTTAGTGGGTGTTTGATTCTTACGGGAAGTAAGAATTGTGTAATTTTTGTGTGTGAACAATTGATTAAAGTTAGTGAAATTTTATTTGCTTGAGGGGCAAAGGAGCTAGACGTAGCCCTTGAGGAAGGGTGAACCAATATAATTGACTGTGTTCTGCTGTTCTTGACCCTTCTCTTTCAATTCTGTATTGTTCTTGCACTGCACATTGAGTTTAATTGAAAGATTGAATTAATTTCTGGTAATCTTGATAAAACTGATTTAAGTTCTTTGCTGGATATTGAATTGTTCCTTATAACTTGAACTTGTTGTTGGTTTTGATAAATTTGCTATAGTTGCCGAAGAAATTTTGGTTAACAGATTGATTCTTTTCAAATTCTGTATTACATATAAGATTCTGGATCTGTGATTTTACAAAGAATTGAAATTGTGTTGAATAGGTGTGGTACTACAGAATTTGTGTTCTTGTTCTCAGTTCTTAGTATAACTGAACTATTAAAATTATATTCTGTATAATTCTCAAATTTGTATCATGTTAAGACTTTATTCGGCATGTGTACCGAGTCACAAGTAATATAGCGAGTCAAGTAAAGATGTCGATTTGTCGATTTCTCAGGGAACAATTCTGTTTTATATTTTAAATTCACGACTCACTAAGCAAATAAAAGTTTCAAGATGATTTGATAATAATTTGAGTCAAGAAACATAAAAGAACAATTAAAAATAAATAACAATTATAAAAAGGAGTTTGTAAGATCTAGAAGGACTCTGGGATTGAACTTCATCTATCTCCCTCATTCATATTTTGGATTTGATAAAAACATACAATATTCGTAACTACTCACACTTGATGCACATATAAAAATTATTCACACCGATTACTCTAATATGAAATTCATAAGGAAATTTCCTAAACACTGATCCCTCAACTATTTAGTAAGTTACCCAACATTAAGAACATATGTTATACGCAATCAATACATCGAAACCTATCCCTAGTATTCCAATATATTGAGTATTTTTATCTAGGTCGGAAACTCAAAAGTACTTCTCAGTTAAATTTAAGAATCAAAATCAAGACTCTATTCATGAGATAAAATCTAGCATTAAGCACAAGATGAAAATACCAATTGAGTAGAAACTGAATATTATATATAAAAATCACCAAAATATGAATGAGTTCAAAAGATTACATTCAATCCCAAAGATGAAGAATTAGATACCATGGTAGCCATTACAACCCAATGAAAGGAAGATTGCAAGAGGATAATAAAATCTTGATTTTAGCCGTTCGCCTCTGTCCTCTAAGTCTTGATGCCTCCCAAAACCCTAAAAATCTTCTTTTAAACTTGGTTTTTGGCCTAAGTTAAGTGGCTTTTCTCTTGGGCTTTTTTTTTTTCTATTTTAAACTTTTTATTTCTTTTCTTCATGAATCTTTCAATTTATCATTTTCTTCATTCTTTTATACTTGAAATTCCACAATAATTGAGATTAAATGATTTCCTTTAACTCAGGACTCAAAACATAAATTTAAATCCAAAAACTCTAAAATTGGGAGTAATTACTATTTTAAGTAACACTTAAACCCACAAGTACTCAATATTTCTCATGTATAAAAACACTCAAAATTAGCACTTATCATATCAACTGTCAAAACTGAGTCTTGGTTTTGATAATTAGCCTCTGCAATCTTGCAGGTGTTAGGAGACTTAATTTTGTAATCTTGTGTGATTCAGTTCTTAGTGTAATATTGCTCTTTAAACTGTTTGAACTTAATCTGCTTGAGGTACTGTTGTAAATCTGATGTGTGATTGTGAATATGCTATGTGAGGTGTTTGAAATTTTCTATCTATCTGTAAAACAAATTGGTTCATTCATGGCTTGAATCAATTCATTTCTTTACTGCACCTTATATCTTGATCACCGAGATTCTTTAAAGCTTTTCAAATTGCGAAAACTATTTTCAAAGGTCTAAATTGGGAAAAATCTTTCAGAGTTCAATTCACCCCCTCTTGAACTCAGCCTAAAACGTTTTCACAATACATTTAGCAAATATGGAAACTAACAACCTAATAAATAAATGTTCCCTCTTAAGACAAGAAAATATAATTCTTATGTTGTGTGATGATGTTTTCCTTTCAATATGTGGTCCAATAAGAACAAAGTGGAACAAGTACCTTAAAATTATAAAGATCTACTAAAAGGTATGAAACTCACTAGGAAGTGGTTTTCTCTATTGATCTATGTGGTTAAATGAGGATGGCTTTCACGTTAGCAGCTATGAAAACTAACAATCTATGTTTCATTTGAAGACCAAAAGATACACTTATGTTGTTTGATGATGTTTTACCATCAATATGTGAATCCAACCCTATACCAATAATCATTGTTTGCTTTGAAAAATCCTAATCCTTATCTTGTATGACAAAAGACGAACATCGTCAGTTGGAATAACTCTTATTCCTCTACATCAAGCCAACCACCGTCACCAACAACAAAACTATCAAAGACAAATATTGCCACCACCAACAAGAAACACACTCCAACTCTCTCCGCAAACCCAACCTTCTTACCAAAAGGTCCTAAATTTCTCAAGCTCGTTCTCTCTCCTTCAAGATGTGCTATTTGAAAACAATAAGAGAAGTTTTCCTCTTCTGAAATCTTGACACTAATTTCATCTTGCAAAATTTAACTCTCAGTTTCGTCACGCAACGTAATTAAAAAATCACATTTCCATTCTCGTCAACTCAATAACTCCATGTCACGTTATAATGTCAAATAGAAGTAACTTCTATACAATTGTATCAAATTATCATTTTCCTTAAACCGAAAAAATAATTAACAAGTAATGACTTTGAATAAGAACTCATGCTATTTGTCATAAATCAACTTTAAAAGTCAAAGTTCTATGTATGTATTGCTTCCAAGTACAAGAGTAACAAATTTAAGTATGCATTGCTATAATATCATACTTAAATTTTATGTATGTATGTGTCATCATCTATTTCAAATACCAGAACTAAAAAGTTAATTATATATTTAATAAAAAAAAGAAGTTAAAGTTATATATTTAAATACGTATTGCTATCTGTTTTAAATTTAAATATGTATTTTTATTATTTTCCTGAGTTTTTTTATATTAAATCTTACGTAAAAAAAAGCAAAAGGTAACCAAGGGTTACATTCACAAATATAAGATAAACAAGGAAGAGTCATTTGACAAATGATCAGTTCCCTACCTTAAATAATAAAAAACATCTTTGTCTGAGACTCGATTTCTCATTTGAGGGAAATAATAAGAAATATATTCTATATATGCTTGTAGATAAACGTGTGGGTTGGAACAAGTTTTTATCTATAAAAAAAGTAACTCATTTGCTGAGAACACATGAAATGCACATTAGCAGATATGGCATACAACAGATACTATTTTCATGTTCATCTACATCTAATTGCCCTACTTTCTTTATTGATTACTATTACAGAAGGTCTTGCTCCTACTCCTGAAATAACTTTGTTGAATCGGAATAGTTTCCCACCTGGCTTCATCTTTGGTACAGCATCCTCAGCATACCAGGTACGCACACATATTTAGCTCTTACAAGTTAAAATGATTTAGTTCTGTTTATCAGCTTTATTTTGTGGTGTTCGGTTCACATGATTATGTATCTATGTGTGTATGCATGCAGTATGAAGGTGCAGCAAATAAGGGTGGTAGAGGACCAAGTATTTGGGATACCTTCACTCATAAATATCCAGGTACGTATATACATACATACACATACATACATACATACCTATATATATATATATATGTCTGAGTTTCCCTTTTTGTTATACTGAACGTCTTTTCCAAAATTTATACAAGTGTTCACATATTCTAATTAACATGCAGAAAGGATAGAGGACAGAAGCAATGGAGATGTTGCTGTTGATTCGTATCATCGCTACAAGGTATTGTTGATTCAAAGTTTTTGTTTCTTTTGATGAATTTATCAACAGCTAATGAAAAGTAATGCTGAAAGGTTATCGGATATTTGCATAGTAAATTATGAAAGAAAGTAAAGTTGCTTTTCTAATTTCTTATTATCACCATCATTACGTGTTTATTAAACTATTGATTACCACTATTGTAACTTGTTTATTAAACTATTGACTATCATCTATGAAACATTATCACCAAATTAATTAATTAATTATTAACTAAGGAATGGATTAGACCATTGCAAGTTCAACTCAGAAAAAAATTTTAAACAATAAAATATTAAAGTAGATGTTAGTAATTTGTTTTCCATCGTTTTCAAGTAAAGAGTGTGATATCTTATTGGATACTATATTGCAGGAAGATGTTGGGATTATGAAGGATATGAATTTGGACGCTTACAGATTTTCCATATCTTGGTCTAGAATACTTCCGAGTAATTCAAATATAGATCAATGATTATTTTGGACTAAATTTACCTGTTTCGATGTTTTATTTTAATTATTTATTTATTTTCATAAACTAAAAATATATCCACAGATGGAAAGCTAAGTGGAGGTATAAATCAAGAAGGAGTTGACTATTACAACAACCTTATCAATGAGCTGGTGGCAAATGGTCAGAACAAAAATCAGATTATTGATATTTTTATAATGCTTTACCTTCAAGCAATTTCACGTGATAATATATTAAATACTAATCGTCATATATTAACATAATTTCAGGTTTACAACCATTTGTAACACTTTTCCACTGGGATCTTCCTCAATCTTTGGAAGATGAATATGGTGGCTTCTTAAGCTCTCGCATTGCGTAAGTGATGCAGTTTAACATTTTCACTTGAATGCTTTGTTAAAACATTTGGGACAATTTTTCTAACGACCAAATGGTTCGAATACAGAAAAGATTTTCAGGATTATGCAGAGCTTTGCTTCAAGGAATTTGGCGATAGGGTAAAAAACTGGATAACTTTGAATGAGCCATTGACTTTTAGTCAACTAGGTTATACAACAGGGAAATTGGCACCGGGTCGATGTTGAATCCTAATTGCAATGGTGGTGATTCTGCGATAGAACCCTATTTGGTCGCGCATCACCAGCTTCTTGCTCATGCAGCAGCTGTTAATGTGTACAAGACCAAGTACGAGGTTAGTTAATTATTAAGTGGCAAACCTTGTAGATCTTAAGTTTCTTAGATTTGAACGTATGTTTGAATATTTTTTAACAAAAAACTGCGAATGCAGAAAATTCAAAATGGTTTGATAGGCATAGCTTTGAATTCTCATTGGTGCGAGCCACTCTCGGAAAATGCACTTGATCGAGAGGCTACTCAACGAGCTATTGACTTCACGTTTGGATGGTAAAGTTCTTCTCTCCATATCCTCATCCTCAAAATTGATATTAAATTGTTAAAATGGTGTACTAAGCATTCTTACTTTCATTCTTGGGAAATAGGGTGCATGAAAAATCTATTGAAAAGAAACAAACTAAGTCCAAATCACGTAGAAGAACAATGCATTTTAATATCTTCAGGTGTTTAGAATGTAATATCAACTTTAGTAAAGATAATGCTAGTAAAGATGTAATATCAACTTTATTAAAGATAATGTTAATATAAAGGAATAAATTCATTCTTGAAGTCTATTAATATTTGTTTTGTGTTTTGTGTTTAATAGTGATAATATCAAAAATTATATTTTAACCTTAACTCAATCTTACAATTACAAAATTAATTTGTAAAGTGAGGTTTGCACTCACTTATAAACTATTAAATGACCTCATCTTTAGTTAATGTAAGATCTCCAACACAATACGATGAGTCTTCTCAACTCGAACGTGAAACTTATATATACGGATGGTCTGATAACAATCAATAGCGGATAGTCCGATAGGTCCAACAACCTTATTAAAATAGACTTCGATACTATAATAAAATATCATCCAAAGCACTTTAGCAATGAAGCTGAGTTACCATTCAAAGATCATAACACTATCAGATAATTTATCTGATTTATTTGTTCCACTGAAGGTTTATGGATCCACTAACAAAAGGAGATTATCCCAAAAGCATGCGTTCCTTGGTGAAATCACGATTACCAAAGTTTACAAAGGAGCAGTCCAGATTGCTTATTAACTCATTTGATTTTCTTGGCATAAACTACTATACCGCGAGATATGTCTCTGATGCACCTGAACTAAGAAATGTCAGAAGCAGTTACCTGACAGATGTCCTTGCAAATTTAACATGTAAGCAGGCTTGTCTAATACCTTATATTTACTATATAAGTTGAATCTGATCTTTATAAATAATTTCATGCCTTCGGTTTTGTTATTGCAGTTGTGCGTGATGGAAAAACTATTGGTCTAAATGTAAGCTTCTGGAGTGTTGATGCTTCAAGTTTAGTATGCTTTTCTCAATAACAAAGATATTTATTTTCCATGATTATGCAGGTTGCTTCAGATTGGTTGTATGTTTATCCTAGAGGATTTCGAGACCTTTTGTTATACACTAAAGAGAAATACAGCAATCCTTTAATTTATATTACTGAAAATGGTAAAATAACCTTCAATATCACATTTATCTCCTTTTAAATGCTTTAAAAACTAGTTATAAATTAAACGATGAAAGAGTGATAAACTTATTATATATATATATATATATATATATATATATATATATATATATATATATATATATATATATATATATATTTTATTGAAAAAAAACATGTGACAGTTTCATTTTTCATGGTTTTCTTAAAGGTATAAGTGATTACGATGATCCATCACTCTCACTTGAAGAATCTCTCTTAGATATTTATAGAATTGATTATTTTTATCGACATCTATATTATCTTCGAGAAGCAATTAAGTAAGTTAATTTGTTTTCATCTTTTTAAAGAAATTATTTTTTTGTTGGTATGATTCTCTTTTAACTGTTTTCTTTCTATATGATTACAGGAATGGTGTAAATGTAAAAGGATATTTTGCATGGTCACTCTTAGATAATTTTGAATGGCCTTTTGGTTACACAATGCGATTTGGACTGAATTTTGTAGATTATAGAGATGGCTTGAAAAGATACCCAAAACTTTCTGCTGTATGGTTCAAGGATTTTCTCAGTATAGAATCCAAACTTCAAAATTCCTTGTAATAGTGCTGCTATCTGAAATTCCTTAAAAAATTGTATTCGAAAATATGTAATTGCTAGAATTATTTAATGCTTGACTAATTTCTTATGCAGTTGTAGTTCCCCTAAATGTATTGTGGATTTATAGTTTTTGGAACTTAAAATCTAAATATAACATGCTACAATTACATGCTTGTTTTAAAGATGTGTTGATGTTTACATTAGTTAAGCTATTTATCCTGAGAATGCAATGCCTCCTAATAGTAGGACAATTATGGCACTTTGATTTTAAAAAAAGTTTTCACATTAATTGGAGTAGGATGTATCACAAAGGTAATACAACATTGAAAAGTGCTAGATTGTTACATATGAGCGAGTTATTAATTGTGAGAGAGAAATGTTTGAGATGTAATATTTGATGTTCTTTAAGTAACTTTTTGAGGTTGAAGATCCATAAGTGTTCCATTTACATATCAAGGTATTCCCACAGGAGCAAGAGCAAGAAGGAAGTGACATAGGCACCAATGCTACAAAAAATGGCCAAAAAGTTATCACCATGGAAGTATAAACAACTTTCCTTTTAGGGACATATATGTGTCCTATCAAATCTATTTTGTCCTCATTTGCTTTATACTACACATCCTCCTTCAGGTTACCTAAATAGAACAAAAGATGAAAGACATTCAGAGGAAATACTTCTTGGAAAAGGTGGGAGAATGGAAAAGAAAAAATGGATAAGTTGGGGCAAAATGTGCATTACAAAGGAAGCAGGAGGTTTGAAAATATTTTTTTTTTCCTTCACTTTAATATAGCGTTACATTAGGGAAATGGAGGTGAAAGATGCTAACAAAAACAATAGTCTCTTATATAAGATGTTGTGTGCAAAATATGGGCAACTGGATTTCTACGAAGGTACAAAATGATGCAAAAGGCTCAATGTGGTGGAACGATCTTGGAATTATGTATGATTTTGGTCAATAAGAAGGTTTGTGGGGAAAAAGAGATAAAATCGGGAGATGGTCAATTTATAGGTTGGGGAGCGTACACTCAGTAAAATACAATAGATTGAACAAATTCAAAATAAAAAACAAAGTATATTCACTCAAAAAAACATTTTTAACATTGATTATTTTTTACATTATACATGGATTATGGATTATAGGATTGATTTAGATCTACCAATGTAAAAAGTAGAATATGTTATACCTCCATTTAAAAAATACTTAATATATGTAAATATTACAAAAATTATGAATATCGACCAATATTATAACTTTTAGTCAAAGTAAAACAGAAAATGTTAAAAAGGATTTATTACATTAATTATAGATAATATTCGATGTAATGTGTCTATGTGTGTTAAAAAAATATAGAAATTGATGTAGTAAAAGTTATTAACCTAGGATTGTGACGACATGATGAACAATTGCATTGGAAAAACACATAATGACACGCGATAGAGGAGATTTGTGATCACATTAAGGACAAAAATTTGTTAGGTGTGAATAAATAACAGAGAAGGAAAACTTGCAAAAGAGTTGCGGGTACGATGACATGACTTGATGTCTTACATCAGTGGAGACTTATTGTGTTCCGAGATGAAACAAAGAGTGTAAGTTACAACAATGGAGATGAAATGTAAAATGAAGCCATGACTTATAGTGGCAGAGAAGAAACACAAGATTAAAAAAAGGAAGAAAAAAAAATGACATAGATGAGTATAAGAAAAGAGTAAACCAATTCATAAACCATATTACATCAATTAATTTACACAACTGATATAATATATATAGAACATTATTATATTGGTTAACTTACACCATCAATATATATATTTTAGACAAAAACATAAAAGTGTGACTTAAAAGCATAGATTTCAATTTTGGTATAACTTTTAATTTTCAACATTTTTTCAACCATCGTACAGTGATCATCAGGAAAATGAAGTTGCATATGATCATCAGGAAAATGAAGTTGCGAGGAAATAGACTAGCACTAAAAGTTGAACTGAAGGACAGTATGATTTGATTAGGATAAACAAGTTTTAGATAAGTTTTGAAGAATGCTTCCTTTCTTCTTTTTTCCTTGACCAGTCTTTTATCCCTATGGAGTATATCAAATTCCTTTAATTAATAGTTAAACATATATATTATTAGAGAGTCACATCATTTTACTAATTTTGTACTCTATCATAGTTAAATTTGTAAGCCTTCAAGTCCCACACTCCAGATATCCTAGGTGGCAAAACCGTTAACTATGTTTGAGATAAGTTTTACGCTTAATTAGTCTTATTAGTTATTAATACTAACAAAATTAAAAATGTTACAGACGTATATGATCTAAATGATAAGTATGCAATTTTAGCGATTATTTCAGACGCACATATAGGTGGCTGGATAACCAAGAACGGGGTCGCTGATGGTGTGCTTGTTGCAAATTATCAGTGAAGGCAAAATTTGCCAACTGTGATAAGTTGTACGTGTAATTGAGGTAACGTGTTCGTTCCTCCCTTTTGCAGAACCCAAAACATTCACCAAAAAACAAAAACCTTAAAACTTTCAATCATTCTAACAGATAATGTATTACTTCTTCAATAACATACCGTCCATTACACACCTTTCCAGAGGAAGATTCAGTCATCATAAGAATTTTTCTTTTAAGAAATTTTTAAACCAAATTTTTTATAGGACTTTTTTATATCAATATTTTTTAAAAGATATGTATTTATTTTTTTTCAATAAGAATTTTTTTAAAAGCCATACTTATATATATATATATATATATATATATATATATATATATATATATATAT
>Ga0209700_108430_pt1 | contig 13199 bp, 4 predicted proteins | sample SiratroredBW_FD_187528 | JGI IMG/M metagenome (GOLD analysis project Ga0209700, IMG submission 187528) | Root nodule microbial communities of legume samples collected from California, USA - Siratro red BW (SPAdes) (version 2) | ecosystem: Host-associated > Plants > Roots > Nodule | place: USA... | reverse complement strand
TTAGATTCAGCAATTCTAAGAGAAAGGATCAATCCAATACCCAAGACTTAGATTACCAGCGAATCTAAGAGAAAGGACTAATCCAATACCCAAGACTTAGACTGCCATTCGAATCTAAGAGAAAGGATCAGAGTAAGTTCAAACATCCAATACCGAGTCTTACCAGCGGTCTCGGGGTGTATGAACTCCCTCACAGCTTCTCACCACCTGATACCTTAGTCTATGAGACTTAGATCATCAGTGAAGCTTGAGGATCTCTGTTAAACATAGGCGTGTTATACTTAATGTACACAAACAAGCATAGCTTATACATTATCCCAAATGTATGGGATCAACATCATTATTCAATCATTAACATCAATACACAAATAATAGTGCGCTAGAATCCTTCTGCAACCATAACAACACTTAATGATTAAATCATCAAATATCATTCCAAAAATATCTTTAACATTATAACAACATATATCTAGTAGATTCATCAAACTCACTTTCCAAATCAAAACAATTCAGTTCATTCAAAAATGATTCCTCAATCAATCATGCATAAAGGCATATTTTATTCAATAACTGTTCTCAAACTTTTAAAACATATCAAAGTTTTATCACAAGTCATATTAAATCCATCAAACAACAAGCAAAAATTCTTGCATACTATTTTTTTACATCATTACTCAAATAGGGTCTATTAATCACACAAAAATCAAGATAATCAAACTTATTCAGTGCTCAAGAACCAGTCAGACTTGCAAGAAAGACTTGAGTACTGATAATCATATATTCAAGTTTTTATCTTTGAGTTCTATTTAAAAGTAACTAAATAGTATAAAAATAAGTTACTAGCTTTCCTTACCTGGTGACAATTTCCCAAAACAATTCCTCCAAACTAGCTAGTGGCACTAACCCAATCTTTAGGGATCTAGAACAAGTCATCATAACAAAACCAAATTTCAGTATAATCTTAATTAAGTTGAGATAAATACTTTTCTCAACTGTCCCTACTAAGATTGATGACAAAAACCTAAGGAAAAACAGAGATTAAGGAATCTTTAGAGCAAATATGGACTTACTCTGTTTGAAATTCTGATCGGTTAGAAATGATCCTTAACTCCTCAGGTACTGCACGGTATGATCAGATTCTAAAACAGATGACGTATGGAGGGAGAAAAGTTAGAGAGAAGGGAGAGAGATTTTGAGAATGGAAGAGGGAGGCATGGAGAAAAGAGAAAAAAAGAAAATATGCTTCTGGAGGTGCAGGGGTGTCACACATGTCTCTTCACGCAACTACATCTGACATCTTATTCTAAATTACATCTACAATGCTATTATAAATAAGTGCAAAAGCGAAACAGCCTAACATCTACCCTTTCAACTGGTTAGAATTTCAGGAATTGAGTCTGATACTTGGAAAGCAAAATAATATTTAGGTTTATGGTTCTTCTTCTCATAATCTTTGCTTCTGGTAAGATATTTATATATTTATGAAGTTATGTTGTGTTTTTTGAATTGAATAATGTGAAATTAATGAATGCAGTAATTAAATAGATGTGGTGATGATGAGAAGTAAGGTGAGCCAATGCTTTTCACTAAACAAGTCCTTCAAAGGTTTTTGCTTCATCGGCCCGAAATGTACAACTGTGTGTCGTCGCGAAGGTTTTACAAGTGATAGATGTGACACTATCCGTCGCTTATGCTCTTGTAACAAAATTTGTTGACATTAATTCCCTCCTTTACCCCTTTCAATAAATAAATACTATTATCATCTATTCATCAATGTTCTCTCTCTGTCTACACAGTTTAATCATGTCTATCATATTACAACAATTATTAATTCATGCCAACACATTTTAGTATTAATTTTACCAGTCTCCCATCATAGATTAGGCTAAAACTTTGCATAATTTGCACATTCAATTATTCTCTCTCTCAGAGTTTTTGTTTCTATAATTACTTTTTACTAATTATATGTTAATTTGCACATTCAATTATTCTCTCTCTCATTTTTTGTTTCTATAATTACTTTTTACTAATTATATGTTGTCTTATAAATTTTAAATTCTTCGTACATATTTATTATATTAGAAGATGAAGAGGAAAAAATAAAATAGTATATTGTAAAACTATTTTATTATAATTATAAAAAAGAAATTATTAGACTTTGTTCTTGAAAAAAAAATTTAAAAATGGAAAAAAATGGAAAGAATTATGTTCTTTCATGAACTAAACTAAGAATACAATGTGATATGGTTTTTCATTTTATTTTTTTCTCAATATTTCACATAATAATTTTTTTTTTATAATTTACTAACAATAACATAAAAAATTATAATTATAATTATAAAATTACGCCACCATACATAAATACAAATACGTATGCATACCTATTCTTTCTATTTTTTACTCGTATATCATAACATTTGTATAATGATTCATAACATCACACATACATAAATGCAAACACATATCTTATATCTGAAAAAGAAGTAATTTTATTTATTTACAATTGTTCTTTCATTATCCTACTAGTTCGCAGAAATATAACTATTAAGAGAGTTGGTATGCAAAGTGAAAAGAAGAAAGGAAATTTTTAAAAGTTGTGTTTTAACGGGTAGTTGTTATAAACTTTCACACTTTTCGCCTTTTAAGGCTTACAGATAATTTAACTATTATTATTTTTATTTATATATTTCTTGTTAAGCATTGTGTCTTGTAGAAGTAATATTGCTAAAATTTTATAAACTCCTATATCACAATAAATATAAGGAAAGACACTAAATATGATTCATGGTGCAATATAAGGAAAAACACTGGTGGTGATAAGATCTTAGGTACGTCTGTTGGGAGAGAAGGATGGGAAGAATGGTTTGATAAAAATATTAAGAGAAGAATGGTTTCGCCTTTTTTTTTCAAACATCTACTCAATTATATATATATATATATATATATATATATATATATATATATATATATATATTTTATTTCTTAACTAAGCTTATAATATACTGACGAAGACTAAACAAATTAACTAAGAACTATAATTAAAAAAAATAAACGAATTTTCAACCAGCATTAAAAAATAATCACTTTTCTAAAAATATATTTTAAAAAAGATCAACAATAAAACACAACTATTATAGGAAATGTAAAACTTTATTGAACAACAACCTCAAAATTTATTATAAAATCACAAGAGAATCAATTTGAAAAAGAGTTTATCCTTTCGTAAGGATGACGAAAGAACACAAACACAATAAAACCAAAAGATTTACGTTATGCGATGGTACGACAGTTTCTTTCATGCCTTCAATCTTTATTTATAATGTATTTTTCTTCACAAAATCAACTTAGATTTAATTCTTAGATATTATTCTTCTAATTATCAGATGTTTCCTTACGTGTCACATAATAGTCTTTATGAAATTTAGATACAATTTTTTGTTTGTGTTAAGTATTCAAGTGTGAGTCTAAGTCCTACATTGAGTAGAAATGGGAAAGTTGAGCAACATATAAGAAAGAAGACTTACAAACCCAATGCCTTAAGGTTTTGGGTTGAAGGTGGTGTCATTCCCTATGTGTTACGCTCTTGTTCTCATTCTTGTTTGTCTCCCTGAAGTTTTTTCTCTCGAATTTTCTTAGCAAGTGGTATCAGAGCTTATGGTTTGTGATGGTGACCAACTCAGATGAGTACAATTTGATCTATGTATCAAAAGTCTTCCAGACAGAGGTTTCAAGCAAGTGTGACCCGTTTAAGTGTGTAAACAGCGGTATAAATGAGGGTTATTTGTAAGTAAGGTACTCGTGTTTGAAATTGCTTTCGCTCAAGGGAGAGTATATCAATGTGGAAGAGAAACTCTCACTTGAGGTGGAGATTGTTAGGTATTCATGTGTGAGTCTAAGTCTCGCATTGAGTAGAAATGAGAAAGTTGAGCAACATATAAGAAAGAAGACTCACAAACCCAATGCCTTAAGGTTTTGGGTTGAAGGTGATGTCATTCCCTTGTATATTGGGCTCTTGTTCTCATTCTTTTTTGTCTCTCCGATGTTTCTCCTCTCGATTCAATTTAGTGCACAACAATTCTCAAACCCTCATTTTTTTTTTAATGTTATTACTAATTGTCCTTATTGGATATAAGTTTTGAATGATTAAATGAATTTACAATTAGATTTATTGAAAGACCATATGAGATTAATTTTTTCTTATGTATATTATTATTTGTGTTAGATAGTCTAACACTAAGTTAGAGGACAATTAACATTCTTTTAGATTTCTTATAGAACAAGTGCGGTTACAAGTATTTAACAAGACATTGGGAAGTTATAATTTACTTTACATCTTTTTATAATTTAAACTTAAAATTTTATTAATAATTATAATTTTAATTACACTTAAAATCTTTAATTACATATATTTCTTAGACTAAAATCACTAATAAATTTACTTTAAATAATTTAAATTCAGGATACATTTAATTAAATAAAAACTATTCCTTATCATAAATCATAAATACATTTAGCTGAGAAACTGATGAAATGGAAACTATGAATAATCATACATCATAAATAACACTTAGTCATGAAACCAAAACTATCAATTATCATATGTTATAAATAACACTTAGTTTAATAAATAATGTTTAACTAAAAAATTATGATAAATCTTAAGTGACATTTAATCATTATCATTTATAAAATTATCATAAATCTTAATAACATTCAAAGTGCCAGTGAATTTCTATCACTCTAAGTAGAGTTAAAAAATGTTTGACAAACGAACTTTCTGAACACACACAACATTTCTTTTGTGTTAGAGATTGTACATTGATTAGAGATGAGACTTTTCAATTAATAAAAAAAATTAATATTGTGTGAATTAATTTTTCAATTACTTAATATTAGAAAATAACAATATAATTACTAAAAATAATTATACAAACAAAAATGGAGAAAGAGAATAATTGAATGTGAAAATTATGCAACATTTTGGCCTCATATACAAGGATAGAAAGGTAGAATTGATACTAAAAAGTGTAGAAATGGTTAAACTGTGTAGCGAGAGGGAAGAGAAGACAATTGATGAATAGATAATAATATATAGTATTTATTTATTAAAAAGGGTACATGAGGGAATTAATTTCAACAAATTTTGGTGCACATGCAGAGGCGACTGACACCTTGACATTTGCCACCAGTAAAACCTTCGGTAAGACACACAGTTGCACAATTCTGGTCTCTAAAGCATAAACCCTTGAAGAGGTGACTTTGTGTCGAGCATTCTCTTGCCTCACTCCTCATCACGACCACATCTATTCAATTACTCCATTCATTAACTTCACATCATTCAATTCACAAAAACACAACACAACTTGATAAATATATAGATATCTTACCAGAAGCAAAGATTATGAGCAGAAGAACCATAAACCCAAATGTTGTTTTGCTCTCCATATCAGACCCAATTCTTGAAGCTCTAACTAGTTGAAAGGGTAGATGTTAGACTCTTTCGCTCTTGCACTTATTTATAATAGCATTGTAGATGCAACTTAGAATGAGGTCGTGAAGAGACATGCAATTCTGTTTAGGAATTTTTTCACTCACACACCATTTGTCATGCTATCTAAGCTTACGAATTTAATTTTTACATTAAACACACACCATTTGTCTTGCTACTATGTAAGCTTGGGGATTTAATTTTTACATTAAACACATTATGTTTGACTGTATTTATCAATTTTTAAGTTTATAGTCTTCAAGAAAATATTTCTTATCTTTAATTAATATGAGTTTATTTAAATTAAGAAAGTTGTTGGTAAAAAAATTAATTAAATAACAACTTATTTAAAGAAAAAATAATTAATTAATATATTAATTAATTTATAGACAAAAATAATCATTGTCAAAAAGAATTGTTCTTATTTAGTATTAATTCCTAAAAGAATTAATATTCCTTTTTAATATAATATTAAAAAAGATAAAAATATAATATTAATAAGATTTTTTATAATTAATATGAGTTTATTCAAATTAAGAAAGTAATTCCTAAAAAAATTAATTAAATAATAACTTATTTAAAGAAAAAAAAATTAATTACTATATTAATTAATTTATAGACAGAAATAATCATTGTCAAAAGGAATTGTTCTTATTTAATATTAATTCCTAAAATAATTAATATTCCTTTTTAAAATAATAGGAGTTAAAAAAGATAAAAATATAATATTAATAAGATTTTTTATAATATTTTGTAACTATATATATTTTCATTATAAACGTAAATATTTTGTAACTATTACTAGAGAAAGATTTGAGATGTTAAATCATATTAAATTTAATTTTGTATGCGCACGCTTATGTTAAAAGAAATTATTTTTCATTGCTATATCCAAAAATTTTAATAGTGTACGAATTAACTTTTATTACTCAATATTACAAAACTTATTTCCTACAAATTTTTTATGTGAAAATAAGTATTCGTGGAAAATATCTGCGGATTCACAAAATACCTGTTAAATTTTTTGTACGGAAAATTATTCGCAAGAAATATTTGTGGATTAAAAAAAATATTTCTAAAAATATCTATTAAAAATTTAGTATCTAATTATAGTAATAATTTTTTTAAAATTATAAAATAAAATTTAAATTAATTAATATAATAACTTATTGTTTTGTAAATTAGTTACTATTTAATGATTTTTTATAATGATTATTTTTGTTTCTAAATTAATTAATATAATGACTAATTATTTTTATCTCTAAATAAGTTATTATTTAATGATTTTTTGATAATGATTAATTTTGGTCTATAAATTAATTAATATAGTAATTAATTATTTTTTCCTTTAAATAAGTTATTTTTTTTTCAAACAACTTTGTTAATTTGATTAAACTCATTAATTAAAAATAAAAAATACTTTTTAGAAGACTATAAACTTAAAAACTGATAAATATAGTCAAACATAGTGTGTTTAATGTAAATTAAATCCACAAACTTACACAGTAGCATGACAAATGACAAATGGTGTATATTTAATATAAAAATTAAATTCGCAAGCTTAGATAGCAACATGACAAATGACAAATGGCATGTAAGTGAGAAAATTCCTAAAGAGAGTTGCATATCTCTTCAGGCAACTACGTTTGACATCTCATTCTAAGTTATAAATAAGTGCAAAAGCCAAAGAGCTTAACATCTTCCCTTTCAAACTAGTTAGAGCTTCAAGAATTGAGTCTGAAATGGAGAGCAAAACAATACTCGGGTTTACGTTAGTTTTGCTTCTCATCTTTGCTTCTAGTAAGATATTTATATATTTATTAAGTTGTTTTGTATTTTTGTGAATTGAATGATATGAAGTTAATAAATAGAGTGGTTTAATAGATGTGACTCTGATGAGAAGTGAGGCGAGAGAATGCTCGTCACAAAGCCACCTCTTCAAGGGTTTATGCTTCAGAGACTAGAATTGTGCAACTGTGTGTCTTACCGAAGGTTTTACAGGTGGCAAATGTCAAGGTGTCAGTCGCCTATGCATGTGCACCAAAATTTGTTGAAATTTATTCTCTTATGTACCCCTTTCAATAAATAAATACTATATATTATGATTTATTCATCAATTGTCTTCTCTTCCCGCTTCCCTTTTCCCTCTTCTCTCTTCCTTTTTCTCTCTTCCCTCTGGCGACATAGTTTAATCATGTCTATACTTTTTAGTATTAATTCCACCTTTCTACCTCCATATATGAGGCCAAAATTTTGCATAATTTTCGCATTCAATTATTCTCTTTCTCCGGTTTTGTTTGTATAATTATTTTTTACTAATTATATTCTGATTTTTCTAATATTGAGTAATTGAAAACTTAATTCACATAATATTAATTGAAAAATCTCATCTCTAATCAATGTAAGATCTCTAACACAACAGAAATATTGTGTGTGTCCAGAAATTTTGTCAAACATTTTTTAACTCTACTTAGAGTGATAGATATTCACTTGCACTTTGAATGTCATTAAGATTTATAGTAATCTTTTAATTAAACATTATTTATTAAACTAAGTGTTATTTATAATATATGATAATTGATAGTTTTCATTTCATGACTAAATGTTATTTATGATGTATGATTATTCATAGTTTCTGTTTCATGAGTTTCTGGGCTAAATGTTATTTATAATTTATGATAAGGAATAGTTTTTATTTAATTAAATGTATCTTGTATTTAAATTATTTAAAGTAAATTTATTAGTGATTTTAGTCTAAGAAATATATGTGATTAAAGATTTTAAGTGTAATTAAAATTATAATTATTAATAAAATTTTAAATTCAAAATATAAAAAGATGCAAAGTAAATTATAACTTACCAATGTCTTGTTCAAAACTTGTAATCGCACATGTTCTATAAGAAATCTAAAAGAATGTTAACTGTCGTTAACTTAGTGTTAGACTATCTAACACAAATAATAATATACATAAGAAAAAATTTATCTCATATCGTCTTTCAATAAATGTAATTGTAAATTCATTTAATCATTCAAAACTTATCTTCAATAAGGACAATTAATAATAACATTAAAAGAAAATGAGGGTTTGAGAATTGTTGTGCACTAAATTGAATCGAGAGGAGAAACATCAGAGAGACAAATAAGAATGAGAACAAGAGCCCAATATATAAGGGACATCACCTTCAACCCAAACCCTTAAGGCATTGGGTTTGTGAGTCTTCTTTCTTATATGTTGCTCAACTTTCTCATTTCTACTCAATGCGAGACTTAGACTCACACATGAATACCTAACAATCTCTACCTCAAGTGAGAGTTTCTCTTTCACATTTATACACTCTCCCTTGAGCGGAAGCATTTTCAAACACGAGTACCTTACTTACAAATAAGCCTCACTTATATCACTGTTTACACACTTAAACGGGTCACACTTGCTTGAAACCTCCGTCTGAAAGACTTTTGATACATAGATCACACTGTACTCATCTGAGCCGGTCACCATCACAAACCATCAGTCCTGATACCACTTGCTAAGAAAATTCAAGGGAAAAAACTCCGGGGAGACAAACAAGGATGAGAACAAGAGCGTAACACATAAGGGAATGACACCACTTTCAACCCAAAACCTTAAGGTATTAGGTTTGTAAGTCTTCTTTCTTATACTTTGCTCAACTTTTCCATTTCTACTCAATGTAGGACTTAGACTCATAGTTGAATACTTAACACAAACAAAAAATTGTATCTAAATTTCATGAAGACTATTATGTGACACATAAGGAAACATCTGATAATTGGAAGAATAATATCTAAGAATTAAATCTAAGTTGATTTTGTGAAGAAAAATACATTATAAATAAAGATTGAAGGCATGAAAGAGACTGTTGTACCATCGCATAACGTAAACCCTTTAGTTTTATTGTGTTTGTGTTCTTTAGTCATCCTTAAGAAAGGATAAACTTTTTCAGGTTGATTCTCTTGTGATTTTATAATAAATTTTGAGGTTGTTGTTCAATAAAGTTTTACATTCCTTATAATAGTTGTGTTTTATTTTGGTCTTGTTTAAAATATATTTTTAGAAAAGTAATTGTTTTTTAACGCTTGTTGAAAATTCGTTTCTTTTTCTTAATTATAGTTCTTAGTTAATTTGCTTAGTCTTAATCAGTGTATTGTATGCTTAGTTAAGAGATAATATATATATATATATATATATATATATATATATATATATATATATATATATATAATTGAGTATATGTTTGGAACAAATGAGATATTGAATACATCATTATAAAACTATGTTGAATTTGATTGATGCTTGTTTGATTGGATTTAAATATGTGAAAAGAATTAAAGGATAATAGTATTGAGAAAACCAAGAAAGAACTTGAGAGTCAAACTATTTTCTTTGTTTTTTTAATCAACTATTTCAATTTCGTGCACAATAATTCTCAAACCCTCATTTTCTTTAATGTTATTACTAATTGTCCTTATTGTAGATAAGTTTTGAATGATTAAATGAATTTATTATTAGATTTATTGAGAGACGATCTGAGATAAATTTTTTCTTATGTATACTATTATCTCTTTAGTGTTAGATAGTCTAACACTGAGTTAGAGAACAATTAACTCTGAAACTCTTTTAGATTTCTCATAGTGCAATTACAAGTATTTAAGAAGATATTGGTAAGTTATAATTTACTTTGCATCTTTTTATAATTTAAATTTAAAAAATTATTAATAATTATAATTTTAATTATAATTAAAATCTTTAATCACATATATTTCTTAGACTAAAATCACTAATAAATTCACTTTAAATAATTTAAATTCAAGATACATTTAAGTAAACAAAAACTACCAGTTATTATGAATCATAAATAACATTTAGCCAACTCATGAAACAGAAATTATCAATTATCGTACATCATAAATAACATTTAGTCATGAAACTCATGAAACGAAAACCGTTATCATACCTTATAAATAACACTTAGTTTAATAAATAATGTTTAATTAAAAAATTATAATAAATCTTAAGTGACATTTAATCATTATCATTTCAAAATTATTATAAATCTTAATGACATTCAAAGTCGAAGTGAATTTCTATCACTCTAAGTGGAGTTAAAAAATGTTTGACAAACAAATATTATGGACACACATGGTACCTCCTTTGTGTTGGAGATCTCACATCAACAAGAGATGAGATTTTTTAATAATTTATAAGTGAGTACAAATCTCACCTTGCAATAGTTTATAAGTGAGTACAAATCTCACCTTACAAGCCGGTTTTGTAATGTTGAGTTAGGCTTAAAGTCCACTTCTTAAACTTTGCATGTCAAAATATCTGTGAAATAGTCAAACTCTGATGTTATATAAAGAGATTACAAAGAGGAAGATAACAATTTCATCACTCCCAATTAGCTGCTAAAGTAATAACAATTTCACTATTATGAATTACCATATTTGCAAGCTTCAACAATGGAGAGGAAAACAGTCGGATTTATGTTCTTTGTCCTCCTTGACTTAGCAACTGGTAAGATAAATATACATTTACAATACGATATAATAGTGTGACAAATAATAATATTGTGCTAATGAAATGATGTGAAATGAATGAATAGATCAGATGTGGGTGTGCAAAGAGCAAAGGCAATATGTTATAAACCAAGTGCCGGCTTCAAGGGCCCATGCGTGGTGAATGCCAAGACTTAGTCCCTCAACGCTGCATGTGTATAGATAATTGAGTAAATTGATTTTTACTTACTTTCCTTCATAAATATCTCAAATAAAATACACATTTTCAGTATTATGATTGGTGTAATCCATTATATTAGTAAAAATAAAATTACACATCTTCATCTATTAATATTTCTATTTTTTTCTTTTCTTTATATCAAAACTATGCATCTACGAATATCTTTATTCGACAAAATGTCATATAATGTATTAAATTTATTGTTTTAAAATAATTAATAGATTATTTAAAGAAATATTGTTTTGTTAAATTAATTATAAATTTCCTATTAAATAGTTAAAAAAAATCATAACATCAAGAATAATTGGTTAAAAGAAAACTATTGAATTGGTTAAAAGAAGACTATTGAATTAAAATACTTGAATGTTTTCTGTGTTCGTTTTCCAATATTCTCTTGGTGTTTTCATTGTTTTGCTGCTTTAAGTGTTTCCTTCTTTTTTACTTTTGTATCTCGTTCACCTTAGGGTGTAAAATTTGAGGGAATGTTAGGCCTATATGAAAAGTAATAGCAATAACAATGGAAGTTTCTCTGCTTCAATCACCAAAACCACGCGTATTCTCTTCTTTTCTTTCATACTATTTTCCATTCCTTCTTTTATACTTTTTGGATTTTCAAAATAGTTTCTGCAACTCTGTACAAAATATATTTTAGCATTCACTGTTACGGGAGAAAGAAAGGCAGAGTTAACGGTCCATTAACTAATCCTTATTAAAACCCCATTTTAAATTGATAAATATTTGCAAATGTAACAATATATAAGATGGTATTTTTTTTTATCAAGCAATACAAAATATTATAAATGAGTTTATGCAAAATGAATTTAGCTGTACAAACTATATGAAAATCAATTGTTATCCGTCCCACCCCAATCCTATAAAATTAAAACATACAATATAACACTGAATTAATTTGAAACAATTACATTCAAAAACATAAAATTATACATATAACAAAATCAAAAAATTATATCTATTCTGTGTTTTTCTAGTAGCTCTCGGTGCTGGTCTTTTAATGTAATACTATTCTCAAATATGGTACACTCTAAACGTACTTATATTCAATGTTAAAAAATGATATTATTGGTGGAGATGTAAGTGGGTAGCAACAGTGTTGACCATTAGAAATAATATTATTTTTAGAAATAATGTAAAAGATCTTGAGCAGGTATTTAACTTTAAGACATTGGGTTTGGATAATAAATAAGACATCTAAGACGAGTTTCACATATTCAGATTAATTACGTGTATTAAATCCTTAAGAGCTTAAAACCTCAATTGTTTTGTTTGGATAAACATATATATATATATATATATATAAAAGAAAATCCATAAGAATTAATTTAAAATTCCTAGATTTTTTAAAGGCTATTTATTTGCAGTGAATTTTATAATATTTTGTTACAATTTTTTTTAAATCTACAAATATTTCTTGCGAATAATTTTCCGCACAAAAAATTGAAAGGTATTTTATGAATCCGCAGTATTTTCCACGAATACTTATTTTCACATAAAAAAATTTGTAGGAAATAAGTGATTGTCTAATATTGTGTAATAAAATTTAATTCGTACAATATTAAAACTTTTGGATATAACAATGAAAAATAATTTCTTTTAACATAAGCATCGTCATAATTTTTCTTTAATATGATTTAACATCTCAAATCTTTCTCTAATAATATTTACAAAATATTTACATTCATAATGAAAATTATAAACTCTGTCAATACAGACAAACTATCCAATATAGTTTTACGTAATATATACGTCACGCATATAAAACAATTTTTAAAACCAAATAAATTTTTATAAAAGTTTCTTAATTTTCCTAGAAAGAATTTGATTTATGGAATATATCATATAGTTCATGTCATTTTTATCAGATACTCTAATATATTTTCATCGTAGTCCTGATTAGGTATAGACCACTTAATTCTAAAATTTCTTATTTTAATAAG
>Ga0209700_108428_pt1 | contig 13202 bp, 7 predicted proteins | sample SiratroredBW_FD_187528 | JGI IMG/M metagenome (GOLD analysis project Ga0209700, IMG submission 187528) | Root nodule microbial communities of legume samples collected from California, USA - Siratro red BW (SPAdes) (version 2) | ecosystem: Host-associated > Plants > Roots > Nodule | place: USA... | reverse complement strand
AAATCATACAAGACACATTTAAACGATGAAAAACAGTTCCTTTTACATGAAAACCTCATAAAAGACTCACCTTTAGCAACTGTTGATGGAAAACGCAAGAAAATCTACCACTGAGAAGACGAGAGCACATACGAAGCCAACTGAAACACTTGAGCAAGGAGACGTCGCGAGTGCAGAGAGAGCGAGAGCAGAGCCGAGTGCAGAGAGAGTGAGAGTGGGAAAAGAGAGTGATAGAGATCGAGAGCGGGTGATAGCCTGAGAGAGAGAGAGCGACACTGAGAGTGAAAGAGTGAGAGGTGCGGGATTTCAAAAATTAGGGCATACCTTCAGAACTTGACTTCCACTTTTGCCCCTTTAGTTTTGCACTTCCACATTTGCCTCTGCCACGTAAGATGCTTTGACACAATTACCCCGGTGTCAAGTGGGGGTAATGAGACGTGTCAACAAAACTTTATTTAGGCCTTCGACCTTGGAATATATGAGAATGACGTATGCCTTACTCAAAATCCGTGAAATGGTTAGGAGTCGAAAAGTCATGATTCCTACTTGAAGGTCTAGTTGGAATAGTTTTTGTTAACATTTAAAAAGTCGTATGTATGACTTCAGCAAGTATATATTTAAAGCCAAAAAGAAAGTGCATAATATCTTCACATGGAAGTACTTTTCAGTTTTATAAAATTCACCTCATAATTAACTTAAAAATTATAATAAATTGTTTTTTCTTCAACTCATCTTCTTAACTAAGATTATAGAATACATACTTTTAAATTCTAATTTTGGATACATTAGGATTTGGATAATTTTTTTATTATTTATATGATTTTAGTTGACATGATCCACTTAAACAACATTATTATTGTAAAACGTGCATAAAATATATAGAAAATGTGTGGTCTGTGGCTCATGATATGCGAGCTGAAATAAAAATAAATAAAAGGATAGTGATGTGCTCTTCGAATATTAGATGTGTCATTCTCAATTTAGACATAAAACAAGAAAAAAATAAGTTAGCACAAATTTTTTGGACATTTGATTTCGTTAATAAAATACTGGAATTCAGTTTCAGTCACAAAATAAAGTTTTATCGATGTAATTTTATTTAAAAAAATGATTAACAGAAATTGTAACTCTTAATCATGATTATAAAGAAAGTACATTGTTAATACTTGGTATATTATTACCTTAAGGAAATTATCTTATCATCCCCACATAAACTTACCTGAAAATATGTTTACCAGTGGTTAACAAATATTTAACATTTCGAATTTTTAACCAATACTCCTTGAGGTGATAATTCTAAATATTTTTTAACATAAATGTTCTCAAATTGGTATCATTTCAACCTATTTATCTCTTTATTTTCAAAAAGTCAAAAAAAAAAAAAAAAAAAAAAAAAAAAAAGAAAAAAAAAAAAAAAAAAAAAAAAAAAAAACAAAAAGTGCCATAAAAACCTGAAAATTGGAAAAAAGGTGATAAAGATGAAACTTATATCAAGACCGTTACAATTAAGAATCATAATACCATAAATGAAAAGTTAATTAAATTTAAGATTATAGTTAGAATTTGAAAAAGGTAATAAAATCAAAAATCGTAAGATTCTAATTTGGATTTTAGATTTTACCTTTTATATAGATTTATATTGATATAATAACTTTAGTACGTGATCAAGATTTACAAAAGACACTATTAACTTTTAATTAAATTTGGATTTTGTTCTAATTAAAATTTGTTTCATAAGAGAGTAAACAAATATTATAAATAAGGTAAAATTAATTATATTAACTTTAACTAGGTGGTATAGAAACAGACATGTTAAGCTAAAAAAATAAGGTAAAATTTAATTATATTAACTTTAATTAGGTGGTGCTAGAAACATATATATTAAGATAAAATTTTAATTGTATTATCTAAAAGTGATTTACACATTTTTACAATTTTATTTAACAATTTTACAATTTTATTGTGTCATGATGATTATACATGAGATTTGAATTGTATATTATATAAAAGAAAAAGTCTATAATTCTACAATTTTATATTAAAATATTGATTTTAATTACTATTAGTAAAAAAAACACATTTAACTGTGGTTTTAGAAGTCTTCCAACTGTGATTCTGGAATTGCAATAGATTCAATTACAGTAAAAAGTATTAAAACTACCATTGCGGTTATCCACGCTGTTAAAACATTCTCAATAGATTCAATTGCAGTAAAAAATATTAAAACTACGATTGCGGTTCTACACGCTGTTAAAACATTCTCCACTCTACTTGAGCTGAATCTCATTCTCCATGGCTTTTTCCTATCATCTCAACAACATTATTCTGGTTTTGGTGTTGGTGACAGCCTCAGCTTGGGAAGAAGAGAAGAAAACATTCATAGTGCAAGTGTAGCACAATGCGAAGCCTTCCATCTTCCCCACGCACAGGCACTAGTACGAATCATCTCTGGGCGAAGGCAGCTCCATAATCCATACTTACCAAACAGTGTTTCATGGATTCTCTACAACTCTCTCAGACGAGGAGGTAGAGAACCTGGAGTCACTCTCCCACGTAATAGCCCTCATACCCAAGCAGGTGCGCCAACTCCACACCACACGCTCCCCTCACTTCCTCGGGCTCAACACCATCGACAGGGCTGGCTTACTAAAGGAAACCGATTTCGACTTTGATCTCGTCATCGGACTTATCGACACTGGCATTTCACCCGAAAGCAAGAGCTTCAACGACCGCGATCTAGGCCTCCCTCCCCCCGGCTGGAAGGGTCAATGCGTCTCTAGAAAAGGTGAAGTCGTTGGGGCGGCGCGAAGTGGAGGAGTGGTGGACCTGCTTCTCCCAGGCGCCGAATGCGGAGGTGGGAAGTGGGAGTGGAGATGGCGGTGGGTGGTGTCGGCGAGGGGAGGGTAGTTGAAGGTGAAGAGGAATACAAGGATTTGTGTGACGAGGAGGGTGGCGCGGAAGTGGAGCTTGGAGGAGGCGTTTAGGAGCTTTGTGTTGTTCACTCTCTTTATGTAGTTGTTGTATCTCATCATATGAAACTCATCTAAACCTAAAGGTGGTATCTCTTGCGCTTGACCAAATTTTAATTTTTTCTTTTGTAGAAGGGATACGACCGTGGATCTGGGATCCAACTGCAGTGGTATCTCCTGCATCATTTTATTTTTTAATATTTTTTTTGTCTCGTGGGACATACGACTGCGGTTGTTGTAGACAACCGCGATATGGTTCCATTTAATTACAAAATTGCCACCGTGTTTTTTTTAATATGATTATCTCTTTAACCGCGATGGTATCCTGTCATAGAATGTATTTTTTCTACTAGTGTACATCACAAATCTATATATATATATATATATATATATATATATATATATATATATCCTTTTTTCTATTTTTTTCTTAAAAATATCTTCTATTTTTAACATTTTTACTTCTCAATTTCACCAATTCATTATAACTTACTTTACTATTCTATAATGATGTTGAAAATTTCAATAAACTTAATCACAATGCACTCATTCCTATCCTTGTTGAATATTCACAATACAAACTTATTTAGCCTTACTTATTTTTAGTACATGTTTTCAAATTATAATTATCAATTAATTGTATTTATAAAATTAAAATAATTAATAATAGGCAAAATATAATTACACTACAAGAAAAAACTATTTAAACACCAATTTTTAGCTATCAAATAAAATAGTTTCCAATTGTGACCAAAATAGCTACTAGATTAGATTTTTGTTGCTAAATAACTATAAAATAAAAGTAATGAATTAAGTCAAGATAACTGGTATCTAACATTAGCTACCAAGGTTTTAGCCACTTATACCATCAGATTTTAAATTTTAAATTAGTTTCTAACTTAATTAGATACCAATTTAGAATCTGATGGTATAAGTGACTAAAACCTTGGTAGCTAATATTAGATACCAATTATTTTGATTTAATTAGTCTCTAACTTAATTAGATACCAATTAGTATAAGTGACTAAAACCGTGGTAGCTAATGTTAGATACTAATTATCTTGATTTAATTAGACACTGAATTCAATCATTACTTTTATTTTGTAGTTATTTAAAACTAAAACCTAAGTTGGTGATTATTTTGATCACAATTAGCAACCATTTTATTTGGTATCTAAATAACTTTTTTCTTGTAGTGTTAAAGTTACTACAAAAATGTGTTAAAATATAAAGAGAAGTAATGGAAGAAAATTAAATAATTTTTAGAAGAATAAAAAATTAATTCAACCAATAAATATATTAGTTCTTTAATATTATAATTTAATGATAAAATAATTCTTTTATGGTGTTAGATTAATCCTTTGAATTACAATTTATTAAAATGTTCCATAAACTTAACAAGATATTGTGATGCTCCTGCACCTCCGTAAGCTTTCTTTTCTCTCCTATATGCCTCTCTCACTCTCAAAATCTCTCTCCCTTAAATCTAACTTTTCCCCTCCAATACCTTATCTATTTTAGAATCTGATCACACCCTGTAGTAGCTAAGGAGTTAAGAATAATTTCTAATCGATCAGAATCTCAAATAGAGTAAGTTCATATTTGCTCTAAAAGATCCCTTAATCTATGTTTTTCCTTAGGTTTTTGTCATCAATCTTAGTAAGGACATTTGAGAAAACGATTTCTCTCAACTTAAAAAGATTATACTGAAATTTGGTTTTGTTCTGATAACTTGTTCTAGATCCCTAAAGATTGGGTTAGAGCCACTAGCTAGTTTGGACGAATTGTTTTGGGGAATTGTCATCAGGTAAGGGAAGCTAGTAACTTGTTTTTATACTATTTAGTTATTTTTAAATGGAACTTAAAGATAAAAACTTGAATATGTGATTATCAGTGCTCAAGTCTTTCTTGTAGGTCTGACGGGTCCTTGAACACCGAATAAGTTTGATCATCTTGATTTTTGTGTGATTAATAGACCTTATTTGAGAAATGATGTAGAAAATAGCATGCAAGAACTTTTGATTGTTTTTTGATGGATTGAATATGACTTGTGATAAAACTTTGATTTGTTTTAAAAGTATGAGATCAATTATTGAATGAAATATGCCTTTATGGATGATTGATTGAGGAATTGTTTTTGAATGAACATGAATTGTTTTTATTTAGAAAATGAGTTTGATGAATCTACTAGATATATGTTGTTATAATGTTAAAGATATTTTTGGAATGATATTTGATGATTTAATCATTAAGTGTTGTTATGGTTGTGGAAAGATTCTGGCACACTATTATTTGTGGATTGAATATGTATTGATGTTAATGATTGAATGATGAAGTTGATGTCATACATTTGGGATAATGTATGAGTTGTGCTTGTTTGTATACATTAGGTATAACACACCTATGTTTAACAGAGATCGTCTAGCTTCACTGACGATCTAAGTCACGTAGATTGAGATATCAAGTGGTGAGAAGCTGGTGAGGGAGTTCATACACACCGAGACCGCTGGTGAGACTCGGTATTGGATGTTTGAACTTACTCTGATCCTTTCTCTTAGATTCAAATGGCAGTCTAAGTCTTGGGTATTGGATTAGTCCTTTCTCTTAGATTCGTTGGTAATCTAAGTCTTGGGTATTGGATTGATCATTTCTCTTAGAATTGTTGAATCTAAGTCTTTGGTATTGGATTAGATGTTAGTCTCTGGTAGGGACATATTTAATGGGTCTTTCGAAAGATGATAGGTCCATGTGTGGCCTATATGTGTGATGTGGTCTATGTGTTAACGATATGTATGTTGTGGTCCATGTGTGGTCGTTGCATGTGATGTAGTCCATTTATGTATGATGTTTGATATGAATAATTGAAATGGAAATGTATTTAGTATTGAAACTTATATGTTAATCTTTTAAGAAATTCTTATGAATAACTGATATGGTTTGCTCTTTTTGCGTGTATTGATTATGTTATAAAATTTTATTTTCATTAGTTTACCCTTGCTTGTCTTGTTGTTTTGTAAACTATGATGATTGTACTATGTACATGAGCATATATAAATGCAGGTGTAAGAGTATGTGAAAGATTGTAAACTTTATTTTGGAATTTGTTTCCCTTTGTTGGATTCACTTGTATGTTAGACAATATACATTTTCGGGATGTTACAATTATGGTATTAGAGCAGTTCGTCCTTAGGATGATCTGAGGGTAGTGAGTTTACTGTCTCTTTTGCATGTAAATTTTGTTTAGTTTTAGTCTAGAAACATAGGCAAAATGTTTTTGGTTGGATGATTGATAAACGGTCTTTGAAATTTCGATTTCATTTGAGTTGAAATGATTGTTATGAATGAAGATGAAAGTATTAAAAATAAAAAGAATCTTGATAAAGTGGTGTGGGTGCACACTCATGACTAAATCGAGATGATTTTCTATCTTAATTCTAAATGTTTGAAATATGTTTTGGGTGATTAATTTTATTATGTATTAAACTTCATGTTAGATGTATATTGGATTTTAGTGTACAATGTTTTCTTGTATTGAGCATTGTTTGTGGACTTTGAAGTTGTCTTCTAGGTTGAAAGTTTTTCTCCAATGTTTGTTTTGGTATAGCATTTTGGTATTACGATAGGTGTTTTGCTGTTATGGATAGACGCAGATTCTAAGTGAATTTGAGAGGTTTATATTTGGAAGATCTAGATATAATCATTGAGATGAATTGACTCTATGGGGATTTCATTCCTTTTAATTAGTGATGAATATAAAGTAGTATCATCAAATTAGAAGGATAGAGAATGAATAATTACACTTGATAAGTCGACTCTGACTAAGTAATAAAAATGAAAAAGAAATGAGAGATTCGATAGAGAAAATAGTTTATCTGGTTAAAGTGTGTTATTATGAAAAACATCATTGTTGTTGATAAAGGAGAAATAAGAGGGATCTAGATTATGTAGAGGTTGTTGTCAGTTATGTAATATAGTTGGAGAATCATAGTTTAAGGGATCCAATTGCACGAAGCACCAACATTTTCCAAAATAGACATGAGATCTAGTTATCCAAACATTTAAGTGAAGAATGAATGTGTAAAGAGAAACATATGGATCCAATTATGATGGAGTTGAAAGATGGGTCAAAATGCTTTGTAATTTTGACTCAGATGAAAGTGGAGAATGTAGTAAAGATACAGTCTATACATGTGGTGAGTGAGTTTGTTGACGTTTTTTCGAATGAGATACCTAAATTACCTTCTAAATGAGAAGTTGAGTTCTCAATTGATTTGGTGCCTGGAGTAGGACCAATCTCAATGGCACCTTATAGAATGACTCCTACTAAGTTGAGTGAACTGAAGAAACAAGTCGAAGAGTTGTTAGAGAAGCAGGCCGTGGGAAGCTCCAGTATTGTTGGTTAAGAAGAAAGATAGGAGTTCTCGGTTGTGTGTGGATTATAGGCGGTTGAATAAGTTGACAATCAAGAATAAGTATCCTTTGCCGAAGATTGATGACTTGATGGATCAATCGAGTGGAGCAATCGTGTTCTCAAAGATAGACTTAAGGATGGGGTACCATTAGATTTTGGGGTGAAAGCTAAAGATGTGTATAAGACAAATTTTAGATCTTGTTATGGGCACTATGAGTATGTGGTGATGCCTTTTGGGGTGACAAATGATCCATCTCTATTTATGGATTACATGAATAGAATCTTTTGTCCTTTGTTAGATAAGTTTGTTGTAGTATTTATAGATGACATCCTTATCTATTCAAGGACTAAGGAAGAACATGGAGAGCATCTGAGGTTGGTGCTAGAGATTTTGAGGGAGCAGCAACTGTATGGCAAACTCTCTAAGTGTGAGTCTTGATTGGAAGAGGTGAACTTTTTAGGGCATGTAATTTCAACTTAAGGAAACTCCGTAGATCGAGGTAAAGTGGAAGTAGTACTACAATGGGAGCGTCCTAAAACGATTACCGAGATAAGGAGCTTTGTGGGTTTAGCTTGCTACTAACGAAGGTTCATTAAAGATCCTTCAAGTATAGTGACACCTTTGATACAATTGACTCACAAAGATCAACATTTTGCATGGACCGATAGGTGTAAGCAAAGTTTTGTGGAGATGAAGAAAAGGTCGATTAGTGCTCCTGTGTTGGTGATTTGTTGATACCAACAAGCCATTTGAAGTTTATTATGATGCTTCACATCAGGGTTTGGGTGGTCTTTTAATGCAGGAGAAGAAAGTAGTGGCTTATGCTTCAAGGCAACTTAAAGTTCATGAGAAGAATTACCCTACTCATGACTTAGCATTGGCAAGTGTGATGTTTACATTGAAAATTTAGAGGCACTACTTGTATGGGGTTTAGTTTCAAGTGTTCAGTGATCACAAGAGTTTGAAATAACTGTTTGATCAGAAAGAGCTGAACATGTAGTAGAGAAGGTGGATGGAGTTTTTGAAAGACTATGACTTCCAACTAATGTATCATCTAGGAAAAACTAATGTGGTGGTAGAAGCTTGGAGTAGGAAATCAGTTTCAGATGTTAACTTTGATGATTGAAGAGCAAAAACTGATTGAACAGTTTAGATATTTGAATTTGTAGGTGAAGCTTCATAGAGATCATATTAGTTGTTATAGATTAATCATAACAAATGTGTTACCTAGATGAATAAGGAGAAATAGTTGGAGGATTCTAATCTGAGGCACACCATGGATGTGTTCGGATCAGAGAAAGCAAGAGAGTTTGAGTTGGGAGTTGATGGGTTTTTGAGAACGCTAAATTTTCGAGGATGAAAATTTTTGTTGTTGGGGATAATTGTGATGCCCTTGCACCTCTGTAAGCTTTCTTCTCTCTCCTCTATGTCTCTCTCTCACTCTTAAAATCCCTCTCCCTTCTTGCTAACTTTTCTCCTCCTATACCTTATCTATTTTAGAATCTGATCACGCCCTACAGTAGCTGAGGAGTTAAGGATCATTTCTAACGATCAGAATCTCAAATAGAGTAAGTTCATATTTGCTCTAAAGATCCCTTGATCTCTGTTTTTCCTTAGGTTTTTGTCATCAATCTTAGTAAGGACAATTGAGAAAAGGATTTCTCTCAACTTAATTAAGATTATATCGAAATTTGGTTTTCTTCTGATAACTTGTTCTAGATCCCTAAAGATTGGGTTAGTGCCACTAGCTAGTTTGGAGGAATTGTTTTGGGGAATTGTCATCAGGTAAGGGAAGCTAGTAACTTGTTTTTATACTATTTAGTTACTTTTAAATAGAACTTAAAGATAAAAACTTGAATATGTGATTATCAGTGCTCAAGTCTTTCTTGTAGGTCTGACTGATCCTTGAACACCGAATAAGTTTCATTATCTTGATTTTTGAGTGATTAATAGACCTTATTTGAGTAATGATGTTAGAAAATAGCATGCAAGAACTTTTGATTGTTGTTTGATGGATTGAATATGACTTGTGATAAGACTTTGATTTGTTTTAAAAGTTTGTTTTAAAAGTTAGAGAAAGTTAGAGATCAGTTATTGAATAAAATATGCCTTTATGCATGATTGATTGAGGAATTGTTTTTGAATGAACGTGAATTGTTTTTATTTAGAAAATGAGTTTGATGAATTTACTAGATATATGTTGTTATAATGTTAAAGATATTTTTGGAATGATATTTGATGATTTAATCATTAAGTGTTGTTATAGTTGTAGAAAGAATCTGGCACGCTATTATTTACGGTTTGAATGGGTATTGATGTTAATGATTGAATGATGAAGTTGATGTCATACATTTGGGATAATGTATGAGTTGTGCTTGTTTTTGTACATTAAGTATAACACACCTATGTTTAACAGAGATCCTTTAGGTTCAATGATGATCTAAGTCACGTAGACTAAGATATCAGGTGGTGAGAAGCTGGTGAGGGAGTTCATACACACTGGGATTGCTGGTGAGACTCGGTATTGGATGTTTGAACTTACTCTGATCCTTTCTCTTAGATTCGAATGACAGTCTAAGTCTTGGGTATTAGATTAGTCCTTTCTCTTAGATTCGCTGGTAATCTAAGTCTTGGGTTTTAGATTGATCCTTTCTCTTAGAATTGTTGAATCTAAGTCTTGGGTATTGGATTAGATGTTAGTCTCTGGTATGGACATACTTAATGGGTCTTCCGGAAGATGATAGGTCCATGTGTGGCCTACATGTGTGATGTGGTCTATGTGTTACCGATATGTATGATGTGGTCCATGTGTAGCCGATGTGTGTGATGTGATCCATGTGTGGTCGTTGGATGTGATGTAGTCCATTTATGTATGATGTTTGATATGAATACTTGAAATGGAAATGTATTTAGTATTGAAACTTATATGTTAATCTTTTAAGAAATTCTTATGAATAACTGATATGGTTTGCTCTTTTTGCGTGTATTGATTATGTTATAAAATTTTATTTTCACTATCCTTGCTTTTCTTGTTGTTTTGTAAATTGCGATGATTGTACTATGTACATGAGATGCAGGAGTATGTGAAAGATTGTAAACTTTATTTTGGAATTTATTTCCCTTTGTTAGATTCACTTGTATGTTAAACAATATATATTTTTAGGATGTTACCGATAACATAATTATAGTATTTTTTTTACACATTTAAGAATTAAATCAAAACTTTCGTTTGTTTAAAAGTAAAATTAACAATATTTGACGTATTCGAAAATAATTTATGCAATCATTTTATACGCCAATTTGTTGTTTCATTTGATAGTTTCAAATAATTTAGGCTATTACAATGTGAATTATTATATTTTAAATATTGTTTCACTAAAATGTGGTTTACGTCAAAATAAATAATTATTTTAATGAAACAAAGTGAATAATATCCTCTATTTATTATGTTTCAACAGCTTTTTTAAATTAATACTATTTTATTAACATTTAAAAAGTCGTATATATCATGGACTTGACCAGCAGTATATTTAAGGTTAAAGAATAAAAAAATGCATAATGTTTCACATGGAAGAACTTTTTAGTTTTAAAAAAATCAACTCATGATTAACTTAAAAATTATAATGAATTGTTTTTTGTTTTCAACTCATCTTCTTAATTAAGACTAGAATACATACTTTTAAATTCAAATTTTGGATACATTAGGATTTGGATAAATTTTTTATTATTTATATGATTTTAGTTGACATCATTCACTTAAACAACATTATCTCTTGTAAGACGTGCATAAAATATATAAAAAAATGTGTGGTCTCTGGTTCGAGATTTGCGAGCTGAAATAAAAATAAATAAATGATAGTGATGTGCATTCGATGTGTCATTTTCAATTTAGACATAAAACAAGAAAAAAAAGTTAGCACAAATCTTTTTGGACATTTGAGTTCGTTAATAAAATTCTGGGATTCAATTTTCAGTCACAAAATAAAGTTTTATAAATGTAATTTTATTTTTAAAAAATGAGTAACAGAAATTATACCTCTTGATCATGATTATAATACTTGGTTTATTGTTACTTTAAGGAAATTATCTTATCATCCCCAGATAAACTTACCTGGAAATATGTTTCCCAGTGGTTAAGAAATATTAACTTTTCAGAACTTTTAACCAACATTCCTTCAGGTCAGAATTCTTAAATATTTTTTATTTTGAATATTCTATCATTTCCAACATATTTATCTTTTTTATTTCCAAAAAGTCAAGAAAAAAAAAATGTCCCATAAAAACGTGAAAACTGGGACAAAGGTGATAGAGATTTCTTTTTTATTTTTGAACAGAAAGGTAATAGGGATGAATAAAGTCATATAAAGACGGTGAATACTAATGTTCGAATCGAGGAACCTGTAACATCATTTTCAAGGTAATTGATATTATAGTTAGAATGGTAAAAAAATCTTAAGATCATAAAGAGGGGGACAATTAAGGACAGACAATTAAGGACAGACAATTAAGTTGAGAAAATTTAGTCACACAAATATCTATGATTCTTATAATATAACACAAAATGATAATTAAGATAATTGTTAATTATAAAGATTATTCTTAAATTAATGAATTTTTATTTTGTTAAATTTTACAAGAAAAACTTTATTTTTCTCACATTATAATAAAAAGAATTAATATACTCACTATATTGTTAGAAAAGGAAATATATTTAGGTTTCTGGCACCACTTCCTACAAAATTAAATTAAATTGTTCATAAGGTGATGTAATTAAATATAAAACTAAAATTGTTTGATGATAAATAAATAATGTATTACAACATTATCTGCAGATAAATGATAAATATTTGAAGCTTCTGTTAAATGAAAATTGTCCAAAGCATATTTTGAATGATTACAGCATATATGCGTTACATGTCTCATTATATCAAAACGTGAAAGTTACAACACTTTCTCTTTATTACCTTTATATATATTAGATAAATTTTTATTTACAATAAATATAAGAACATTATATAATATAAAATAAAGTTAATTCATAACCATGGCATAATAACTATTTTCATAAAAAGTATATAATATATATAGAGAGTATTGTTCATGGCAACACATCAATACTGTATATACTTCATGTATTGAATTTATTTTATATTTTTTTTAATATTTGTATATTTATAAAATTATTTAGTCATTAATTTGTATATAAATGTGGTAATATTAATATTATATTTAGATTATCTATAACATTATTTGAATAATAATACTAAAATTGTATGTTATTTCTTTTTTTTTAATACACTTCATTTGGTTATAAATCTGAAAAATATATGATATGGAAAAAATATAAATTTGAACAAAATTGTAAGTGATACCCCTTATTTTTAGGATAATTTTTAAGGATAAAGTGATATGTTCACATGTAGAATCCTAAGCTTTATAATAAAAAGAAGTAATGTACTAATAAATTTTTACAACTAAGAGAAAATATATCTAGGTTTCGTGACACAACCTCCTATATTATTCATAAGGTAATATAATTAATGAAAGTAAAATTATTTATAAAAAATATATAATGTATTACAACATTTGTCAACAAGATAAATATTAAATGCTTCTGTTAACTCTCAGAAGTAGCAATACTTGGAGAAAGTAGCAATACTTCGAGTGAGTACAACTTATGTGCATTACTTGTCTCTAATAAAAGTCACTTGATTCACAACACTCTATTTGTTGTATTCATATAGATAATTTTTTAAGTATATTTACAATAAATATATATATATATATATATATATATATATATATAATAATTATTAAAATA
>Ga0209700_108423_pt1 | contig 13208 bp, 2 predicted proteins | sample SiratroredBW_FD_187528 | JGI IMG/M metagenome (GOLD analysis project Ga0209700, IMG submission 187528) | Root nodule microbial communities of legume samples collected from California, USA - Siratro red BW (SPAdes) (version 2) | ecosystem: Host-associated > Plants > Roots > Nodule | place: USA... | reverse complement strand
ATATATATAAAAATATATATATATATATATATATATATATATATATATATATATATATATAGCTTATTGTTTTGTCTTTGTAATTAAAAGACACAAATATTTAACAATTTCTACTCCCATCAAATAAACCACGTAGCACCTAAATTATGTTCATATCAATTCATATTTGTCCATATCTATTAATATTTGTTATGACACAAGTAATTAATCATCCCATGGTGTTATACTCCTTTATTATAATGTTGTTTTGATACAAGTTTTTCAAACTTTACAAAACCTTTTATGCATGTATCACCATACTCGTCAATGATGTTTCTTTCATGACAGGTGTCCTGATTTTGGTAAAAAAAAATAAAAATAAAAAGATATCACATTTCTCAATTTTTTTAAAATATTTGAAAAGATATTACGTCGGTTTACATAAATCTAACGTAATATATCATATTCTACATCGATTTCCTAAATAATAATCGATGATGTAAATTTAAAATTTGAAATGGCAGTAGAGATACTACGTCTCCCTCATGGCACGCAAGTGAATTTTGGAAAAAAATTGGATAAAATTTGGCTAGATACTACTCGGTTAACCGACGTAGTATCTCTCTCAATTTAAAATTAGGGATTTACGATACTCTTGTGCTTTATTCTTATGTTTCATTCTTTTTCACTGAGCCCTGTCGCTTTGCCTTCTCTTTCATTGTTGCGCGTGTTATTGTGTCATTGTTTTGGTCTCTCTCCCAGTTTTGTTCACTCTTCAAGTTTGGTTTGGAACACTCTTTAAGTTGACGTTTTTGGTTCACATTTTGGGTGCGATTGATTCGCTTTTCGATTTAACTCTCACTGGTACGTCGCCTTTGTGGTTTCATTCACTCCATTTTTGCATTTAGTAGTTTTAATAGATTTCATTTGGGTTCATTTGCGTTCATTGGTTTTGCTCTCATTGTCTACAAGAGATATGTTTTCTTATCTTGGAAATGTTGTATTATTTGTATGCTTGGACTATTTTTTATATGCTTGGACTACTTTTTATATGCTTGTACCATAAATTTTGGGTTTCAAAAATTTTAGGACGAAAAAACTTCAAATGACCATAACTTTTGATAGAGAACTCGGATTGAACTCCAAAAATGAAAGTTGCTCGAAACAACGTAACGAAGCTTGTGGACAATCCCCAAAGGAGATTCGAACACAATTTTTTTAAAAAAAAATTCATCGTTTACTATTTCTTTTTTATTTTTGTAGTATTTTTCACATCTTTTTTTTATTTCACCTATCTATACTTGTAAAAAAATTCTGAAAATTTTTGTAGTGTTTCATTGTATGGATTAAAGATTTGTTAAAGAATTATGGAAAGTTCTGGATTTTTCTTTTAAAAAAAAAGGATTGAGATTTTATGTCGGTTGTAAGTTATAACCGGCGTAATAGAGCACTTTTTGTGTTGGTTGTAAGCTACAACCGACGTAAAAAGTCTTCTATTACGTCGGTTCCAGCTCCAACTGATGTAGTATTCACCTCTTATGCTCGTATTTAGTTATTTTAGTTGGATATATGACGTTGGTTTCTATTTTCAACCGACATAATAATATACGTATTACATCGGTTGCATAACCGACGTTATATGTCCAAGATTTTTTACATTGTTTTAATCTACCTCGGTTTCAGAACCGACATAAAATGTTCTTTAGAACTATAATAGAATATCATTTTTCTACTAAAGAGAATAATTATCACATGTCCTTAAACAAATTATAACATGTAAGATTAATCAAACAATTACTAATAACTAATAAGCACTACTCCAATTTTTACTTTAAAAAAGTGGAAGTGAGGATGATTATCGCATGTCCTTCAACAAATTATAACATGTAAGATTAATCAACAGTTACTAATAAACACTGCTCCAATTTTTACTTCAAAAAGTGGAAGACAGACAACATTATAGTTTTAATGATTTATTTGAATTAGAGCTTGTGTTGAAACAATAAGTTTTGGAGATTTTTGCATTCTTAACTACAATTTAAATGACTTTGTATGATTTTTGGGTGAAACCGAAGCTAATGAGAAAATATTAGAGATTATAAAAAATTATTAAAATATGATACTCAAGAGTAAAATGGAAAGTTTAGTTTTATGACTAAAATGAAAAAAAACTTAAATGTATAGAATAATATCAAAATTTGAAAAATTTATAAACACTAAGGTCAAATTCTAAAACTCTTGTACAAAGTACAATACATAATAAATATTTAGTAATATAAACAATTTTTAATATAATATATATGGGTGAGTTTTTTTTTTTTTTTTTTGTGATCAGTACACTTAACGTCACTAATTAAATATGCATTTGAAAGACAAATCTCTTATACCCTTGTTTACTGTACCCATGTGTCCTCCCGTGTAGGACAGTGTCTTTGGAAATTCCTCCAATGAGAAAGAAATCATGGAGGGAGCCTCTTTTTTCACATTGCAGATAGATACATAGATGATGAGCCACTCACACACCTAGTGCTTTACCTTATCCAATCAAACCACGTGAATCTTGATATTGATCTTATCTTTGTCTGATCTAAAAATGCAGATAAGCAAAACATAAATTTTATTTTTCTAGTTATTACTCATCAAATTAACACATTTCATTTAACATGAATAAATTTTTTTTTAAAATACAAAAAGACATCTTGTCAATGCATAATGTGTTTCTTTATTAACTGTGTCAAGATTGTTTGGTATCTTGAGTTTTCAATAATAATTTGATTGATCAAATGTGCCCATAAAAAAAAAATTGATTGATCAAAATTAATTTTGGGTTAAGATATTTTCGCTTTTTGTTTCACACACTCCTTTCTAGTTAGAATGAAAGTTTCATTTCGTTAATTATCTGCAAAACAAATATTTTACATCAAAGGTTTTCTCGAGATAAATTTTTTTATTTCTAATTAATTTTCATTATAAAATCAATATGAAAAATAAAATTATGTTTTTTTCTCAGAATATGCCAATTTTTACTTTTGATAAAATATAAATTTTTCGTATTTTCATTATATTAAAAAAAATCTTACATAATTTGGTTTCATGGTGTCACATGGTAATCTTTTGTTAAAAAAATGTTTATATATCAAAGAAAGCCAGGTAAACATCTACATGAAACTTTCTTTTATTTTTTTTTTTCATTATTTGCATATTTTATCTTGTAAACTCTATTGCTATCCAATATTTTACCTTTTTAACCGTTGTGTAAATTATTTATTATTTCTTTAGAAAATGTAATATTTACTTCTTTATCAAGAATAACAAGTATATAAATAAAAGAATGAGGCAATAGGGTGTCTCACCCATGTGCAGAAGTTCACAATAAAGTACACAAAAAAACAAGAGGTAAGACCATATGTTGCCTACGAAAAATACATCCCTACCTCCTATCTGTTCAACCAAAAATAAACACCAATCCTACATAGCAAAGTCTGTATTGGTCATTATATCTGCTGTATTTTTAAACTCACATCTGAAAATAATAATGAGATTAAATGTCTTCAAAAAAATAAAAACAATTTAAAAATATTAATAGACTACGACAAAGTGTCTGGTTTTTCTATTAATTCTTATAAAAGTCATAATGAAAAACAAAATGCCCACATTATACAATTTATAAACATTTTTTATATATATTCTTCAAGCAAACTATAAAAATTCATTCTTAAAACCAACCACTTACTCTTTTAGATTTCAATCTTGATAAATAGTGAGTACAAATTCTTTAATTTAAAGGAGTCAAGTTGAAATTAATATTTATTATTTTAAATATTATTTCTTAATCTTAATCTAGATTTTAAATATTTGCAGACAGCAATAAATTAAAAATATCTCTTCAAACTGAGTTTTTATATTATTGTAACTATAATTAATCTTAATTGAAACTTTTTTTTAATTACACATAAATAAATATGTTTTTCATCTAAAAAAATGTCTTGATTTCCAAATTATAATTATATAATCTCCTTCTCAGTTTTACAAAATTTATATCCCTAATTTAATTTTATTTAATATAATAAAACTCCTTATCAATAATGAAAATGTCTACTGCTTATTGAATTTTATTTATTAGTTTTACTTCAATCTAAAATACACATAATAAACTTGCTAATTTAATACTTAATTAATTTAAAATAAATTATTTAACTTCTTCCTTTTCTTCCATGGGTGAAAAATCCCACAAGCATGCAAATATATACAACTATCTAGAGTAGAATATATGATAGAGAATAAGTACCTCATAATTGTTAATTACAAAATTAAGAATTAAAAGTTATAATAAAATTTAAAATTAATATTACAATCTGAATGAATAATTTTCTAATTAATAATGATTTTATTTTTCTTCTGATGTTCACTCTCCCTATTTTAGACAACTCGAAGTCCCAATTAAACAAAAAGCCAAAGTAAAATAATTGAAATAAGAGTATGTATATAATATATAATTGTAATTTATTTTTCTCAAGAGAAATAGAAATAAACAATGAAAATATAAAAAATAGGGTGTTTATTATCGTCCTTTCTTTTTTTTTTTTTAAGAAAATTATGAATTAATGTTGAAGGAGCATACAGTATTAGAATTAGTTAGTACAAGATAGATTATAAGAAGGAATACTGGTGAGACTTAAGGTTTTGGTGGAAACCTGGTTTCTATGCTATTCTATGTAATGTATGATATGGTTATGGTTATGGTTATGGTTATGGTTAGTGGTTTGGTCTTACTCACGGGAATCCAGCCACTCCTCTCACGTGTTCCTTCGTTGTTTTTTTACCTGGGTAGAACCAAACCAGTAATCCTAAGGCGCTGCACGTTTCTTCACAACCATACAACACATGAATTGGTCGGTGGTTTGGTTGCTACCAAGCTATAGCTGTGATCAAACTCCACACCAGCCTAGCTTGTTACAACACAGCAATGACAAGAGATTCTTGTTTCTATATTTGCCCACTTTTAATGCCAAAACTCAAAACTATGCATGCTATTATTAGAAATAAGCCTAAGGCAGTGCCAATGAATGTGTACATAATGTACATATTTTGAAGTTTTATTAAATTTTACTCTGCATATATACAACAATCCATTATTAATTTGCAAAAGGGTAATTGGCTTCTGGGAATAGCCGTCAATCAGAGACGTGTCCTGACTTGTGCTGGCTTGTGCTGCATAGTAACCTCAAAGTAAATCTTCTTTTTCTATTGCACGTTATGCTTTAGATCTCCTGGTTCCCAGAAAGAACTAAGCTACAACGAGACAAGCAGGGAAATGGTTGATCACGACCGTTAAAGTCCTGTTATAGATTGGTATCTTTGCAGTTATAAGGGTTCTCACATACGTACTTCCTTCCATATGTCAGGCTCAAATATAGAAACAGACGTCAAGCAGACTGGATTGAATTGAAATCAGCTCTTCCTCTATCTCTATCTCTTGCTTCTTCTTTTTTTCTTTTCCTCCTTTTTTTCTTTTTCAATAGTTGTGGAGCAAAAGAAACTAAGGTGTCTGTGTTAGTGTGTAGTCTATTCTGTTGGTACTTGGATCATTCTATGATTTTCTACTTTAAAACTTTAAAGGAAAAATAACATAATCTATCAGTTCAATAAACTAATCAACTTTCCACTTGTAACTGAACAAGACTTTTCAAGAGGTTGTACCACTTTTACTCAATCTGTTGTTCAATTAAGTGGCATAAAAGGGTTGTGGTAGAGGCGGGCCAGATGCTCATATATAATTCATAATGGACCAGTGCTATGCTGGCCAAAGTAGACCACAAGTTCACTGCAATTAACTAGAGCTAATGATGTTACTTACATAAGCTAGATAAGGGTTAGATGCATAGCTAGAATATATATATATATATATATATATATATATATATATATATTACACGTGTGAGCTTTTATTAGGGATTCTTCATGGAAAAGTAACAGAGGTGCAGTTAATCTTTGGTTCAAAAGGGACGTTTCAAAGAAAGAAATAGACAAGCTGTTGGCAGTGTACAGAGCACCCAGTGCTGGAGTACTGCTGTTGTTATGTTTCCTTTACTGACTCAGCTCTCTCTTCCCCTTCCTACGTACCATCCTCTCTACTCCTATTGCCCCTATCATTTGTTGCTCTAGCTGGTTCCATTGTAGCTTTTATATATATACATATATGTATATATGTGTGTATACATATATATATATATATATTCTTAAGTTATTCTGTAGGTCATGTACCATTTTATTAATTATATCCCTTACTTTTCATTCTTCATTCTTCATTCATGCGTAGCCTCATTTTATGTATTGTCTGTCTCAATTATTTTTATCACTTAACTGCTGTAATGAAAGAAGCAAGTGACACTTGGTTGCAGGCTCTACGGGTGGCTGATGCTATGTTGAAAGACAATAACCAGAGAGTTTAGCTGCTTAAGAAATATTGGTGACTTACACTTAATTGTTAAGAGAAATATTTGTATGCCTCAAACTTATTGATTCCTATGGAAATGTATTGATGTACCTGCTTTTTTGGTACACTTATACGTGCTGCTTACGCAATCAGTTGCAAGAACATTTATTTTCAAGAGTAAAAGTCAACATAATTTTGGTCCACTTAAAATGTTTGTGGCTAGGAATTTTACAATAGTAGACAAGCACAAGTGTCAAAATCCACGTATATATAACTTAAAAGAGAAAGAAAAGACCTGCAAGTATGACGAAAAAGTTTGTTAAACATGTCCCAGCTGAGAAGGGAAAGTTATGTTTTCTTATTACGCAATACTAAGTAATTATATACTTGTGCTAATACTTGGACATTAATTAGCAGTATCACATGATTAAACTTGATTACCCTTATTATCATTCCTCAAACCCCACTACACGTCTTCCATTATTATTTAATAACCATATTAAAGGACATTGTTCTCAGTCTAATAGTTTTGTCGTAGTATATAGTGGATCACTCATACTGACACAACTGTTTTGGATCATCATCCTCCTCCTTTCCCCTTTCTCTCTCTATCTCTTGTATATATATTACCTTACCGACTGTTTATTCTAGTGACATCTGTGCCCTTCTCTCTCTCTCTCTCTCCCATACAATTATGTGTATAGAGACACAACTTGCTTTATTCCATTAGATCTGAAAAAGACCAGTTACCCAACCTCATACATCATTTTACTAATTCCCAATCACCCTCTTTGATGAGGATCACAGGTGCCCATCAAAGACACAAGAACCTCCCTTCCTTCCACTTCTCTTCCTTATGCATGAAATCATTCAATTGGTGAGTATGTTTGCCTCTGCAAAAGGAAACTGAAAACTGAACCTAACTAGCTTTCCCACCCCACAAGGCCAAAACTCAAACCTCCTTTACTTTCTCTCAACTTTTCTTCCCTCTTTCTCTCCCCACTTTTACCATGTCACCCGATGACATACCACCTTCAAAGCCAGCCACAACAGTAACAACAGACCAAGAGACTCAAAGTTCAGGTGGCAGAAAAGGCTCCTCCACAAGGCCCCAAGAGCAAGGCCTCAAGTGTCCACGATGCGACTCACCCAACACCAAATTCTGCTACTACAACAACTACAGCCTCACACAGCCAAGGCATTTCTGCAAGACATGTAGAAGATACTGGACAAAAGGTGGGGCGTTGCGTAACGTCCCTATTGGCGGTGGATGCAGGAAGAACAAGAAGGTGAGGTCTTCAAGGCTTTCATGTGACTCCAAGGACTCTGGTTCCTCCTCTTCAGACCTTGGTGGCCTCAAGTTCCTTCATGCTCTTCCTCCTTCCATGGACTTTCACCTTGGAGGGTTACCCTTCCCCAGGCTTCACCATCACCCTCCAACACCTTATAACCAATTTTCCTCTTTCGGGGACACTTCTAGTGCTTCTTCCTGTTTCAACCTTGACCCTTCTCCTGGCACCACCCCAAGTTCTTTCGCTGCTCTCAATTACCCCTTCTCTTACAATGGTGCAATCCAAGGTATGAGCGCTATGAATGTTCACAGCGGTCACGCTTCTTCCATTGAGTCTTTGAGTTCTATAAACCAGGACTTGCACTGGAAGCTACAGCAGCAGCGATTGGCAATGCTGTTTGGTGGAGATAACGGCCAGAAAGATCATATTGGAAGTGGTGGGGTATCATCAACGGTTAACCATCTTGAGAACCAGACACAGAAACCACAACCCATTTTGTTTCAAAATCTTGAGGTTTCAAAGGCAGGGATTTTCCCCGTTGAGAACTGTAGAAAAGAACATGGTCCAAGTGGGGACACGCACACACCCTCCACTGAGTGGTTCTTTGGGAATTCTTATGCCTCGGTGACTCCTACTCCTACAGCTACTACTACCAGTAGTGGTGGCCCAGGGAATGATAATGCAAGCAATTGGAGTAGCGGTGTCAATGCTTGGGGTGATGTGCCGCAGCAATATACTGCTTTGCCCTAGCTAGCTAGATGTGAAAGCACGAGGGAGGATAAAGAGGAGTAAGAGGTAGAGTGGTAGATCTTTTCTTTACAACTTTTGGAAGAATTTAATAGGCCAACTCTGATAATTTATTGTCTTAAATTCCTTTAGGTATATGGTAGTTCATTGTGTCAGTCACTCTTCGTTCTTTACGTTCGCTTCAAAGGAACATATATGTAACAGACGGGAAAATTAAGACCATAATGTGTTCATACACTCTCCAAATTCACCTAGATGTTCATCAATTGTCTAAATTCTTACTTTCTTAATTAATATGGAAGCTACCTTGTGCCCTTCATTGTTCTGGTTCACTGTTGCAGACTGGAGCTTAGATGTTTTCTTTTGCCTCTTTCCTCTCTTTTTAATTAAAAATCAATTCCCATTTAGTTAATTATTAGTTATTTTTGTGATGTGTTGATTTCTAATGGAAGCACAAGAAATGAGACTTCTAATATGTTTCAGTTAAAGAACACGAAATGAGACATTAAGATGTAAAGAGACATGGTGATTTAATTTCTAAACCATTTGGTTGATGTTTCTCTTGTTGAACTCTGATTCCGTTTGGATACAAAACATTTCAATAAATATTAGAAAATAAGCTTCTCTAATCAGTTTAAATTCTATCTTTAGTTTTTTAAAAACTTAACTTCACATATATTGTGAAAATAATTCTAATTCATTCTATTTTCTTTCCTTTTTATGAAAAAATTATCCAAAGAAAACATTTCTATATGTATATAAACAAATTTTTGTCATGAAAACTTGTAGAATAGAAAATGTTAAGGAAAAAAATAAATTGACTTGTCACAAATTACTTAACATAGTTTTTCAATATTATAAAAAATAAAAGAAGATATATAAGAGAACTTTTATATATTAGTTTATTTGTAAACTTATGGATAAACCAGTTTCAATATTTTTCTCCTAAATTGGAGGAGAATCTCTCCAAACATGTTATATTATATCAAATGTATTTCAAATGGCTAGCCAATTGATTTAAACTAAGGTGAACTGTAATTAGTTTTGATGAATTGGAGAGTGGTGTTACTCTTTCGTCCATAACTATGATGTTCTAAATTAAGCTTGGATGATGGAAAAGCTTGTTAATGTTACCGTTTCTCTGAATGTGTCATTGGGATCTGTGATGGAATTATTTTGGCCTGTTGTGATTTTAAAAATAGGGTAGAATTGAATGTGATATCTTTGATTTGTTTTATGTTCAGTAGTTGATATCCAAAACAAAACTTATACAGCATCAGCGTGTCACTCTCTGTGACTATCAGAGAATTGAGTCTCAAGCTCTTCAGCTACTGATCAACGCTACACAAAACACGCAGTGGCTGGCCGTAGCTTTCGCTTCTTGGCCTCATCTTAGCCTGCACTGTACTATCAACCCTCATAGCCTTCTTCTCTTCTCTCTCTCTTCTAAAATATCGCATATGCTGCTGAGACTATTCGTAATTATTGTGGCAGTGTGGTGTGATTTGGTGGTGTCTGAAAAAGTGGTGATTTGAAAGTGAATTGAATGAAACACTGTCAAGGTTTGAATAATAAGAGACATAAAAATATGGTATCTAAAGCTAAGGGTTCGATATTTTTTGGAGCAAAGTATAAAAATATAAAAGTTATGTTGTTTGGCTTTTAAGAGTGTTGGAGAATGAGCCCTTTCATCCGTGCTATTTGCCACTGAGCATCAACTCTCATTGCTATACTGCATCATGTACAGAGAGTGAGAGAGAGAAAGCAAAGCAGTGAGCATTGCTTTTCTTGCTTGCTTCTCATCTTTATTCCTCACTTTCACTGTTTGCGGGAAAAGTCTCAGACCCCACACTTGCAGAAAAGATTAGCATTATATGCTCTTCCCCACTTTTATCCCACTCATCGTAACTAAAGAAAATAATATATCAAATATGTGTGCATGCAAAGTGCACTATCTTCCCTGGTTATGTATGATAAACTTAGTGAAATGTGCAAATTGCAATGTGTCTCATGTATACAGGAAATAACTATATAAGTTAATTGCATCATTCCTTTTGCTTTTAATAAAATTAGAAAACTCCACTTTGGTTGCTAGCCCTTTGCCCTAGATGTATTATAACCACCAAGATGATGATTAATTTCAAAATACGTAATTGATTCTTTTCAATGATATTTCTTTTTGATTTAAAATTATGAATTTATGGTTTTCATTCATCAATTCAAACAAGTATAAGTTTTAAGTACCACTAGGATTATGTTTAGTTGAAGGAAATAGTCGAGATTCAAATATATGAAAAAGGGTGTTTAAAGTTAGTAATTAATCGGGATGATTTTGAAATAAAAGAACATTCTCCCTACATATTTATACAATATATGACTAGGGAAACTTTTTCTTCTGTTCGTACAAACAAATCTAACATTAGATATGCATTCTCCTTAATTTCAAATGAATCCGTTACGTTCATGAACCAGAGAAGCAAATGTCACTTTTGTCCGAGTAAACTACTCCCTTTTGTAAATATTTATTTCTATCTACATGTGGGTTCTATAGCTCATGAGTCACGGCTAGAGAAGTAGAGAATAGTGATGACTTGGAAAATGAAGAGCATGAAGGTGCGTGATTAACGTGATAAAGTTGGAGACTCTTTTTTTGGATGTGTGTGGCAAACTGTCATTTTACAACTTACAAGTGCAAGAAGCTCATGACAAACATATCAAAAGATTAGCTATTCTCTGTTTCTCATCATTCTCTTCCTTATCTTCACCCAAACGTTTGACCCCACCACACCATCATCTACCACACCATACTTTCCCCCCTCAAAACCAACTCATACTATCATAAGAAATTCATACAATGTTTTTTTACAATAATTCACATCCCAAGGAATCATATTGGGTATCTTTTAAATGGGAATGTACACTTATGTAAAGGAATGACATTTGTGAATGGGGTGAGGACTTTTGTTGAATATGTGTAATTTATATAGAGAACAAATTACTCGTGTAGAAGGGTTGGATACCCTTTTATCCAATATCAAATAAAATGTATTTGTCTAATAAAATAAATAATAAATGATCTTATTCCTTATCTTTTCTTTGTTGTATAACAAAAGTTGTGTCATTGTACAATTTCTCTAACGTGAATGGTTTTCATGAGTACCACGTACATATACGAGTTTTGTGGAATGTCTCGTGACCCTCAAGTAGCTAATGTAGGCTTCATTCCTAATTATTTTCATAGCAATCTCTGGCTAGTTTCAAGCTTGTGTTTGTTTATGTTTGAAACTTTTGGTGTTAAAAGACTACTTTGAATTACATTAATGGAGTTATAATCAATCAAGTAGACTGAGTGATTCTATTTTGAAAAGACAGAATTTATTAATATTTTTATCTCTTTGACCAAAAATAGTAATGATTAGTTGTGTATGTACATATTTATTTATTAGGTAAAATTGGTTTTCTATCACAAGTTTTATGTCGGTTATAGAGAAAAAACGAAAAAGAAAAATGTATAGTAACATTTTTGCAATTAAGTGAAACTTTTTTTAAGTTGTACTGTTTGAGATCCGATGTTAAATTTAATATTTATATTCTACTGTATGTGAGTTTGATGTAAATTTGTTTATATCAGTGCTTACAATCCTTCTTCTTCCATATGTGATTCCAGTTTAATTTTCTTTCTTCTCGTTTTCTTTCTTCAACAACTTTGTTTGTGCATGTTTTTTAAGATATTGGAGAACGCTTTACTCGTACATGTGGTGGGTGCTCTGATTGGATTGAAGTTTTCGTAAGTTCGAGTGTGTCAAAGATATAGATATTTTATATCTTCATTATACTATTAAAATTAAAACCGTGATTGTTTTTGACAGTTTTAATGGCGACAATGAATAAATGTTTTCATTGAATTTGTTTATTGATGTAATTTCACACAAAAATAAAAAATAAAAACTTTTATTATTATACTATTTTTATTATCTACAGCAGCTACAAAATCCTTAACTATCATACTAAAAGAGAAGAGTTTTTATGTAAGGTTACCATTATTATTATACTTATACTTATTAATTTAATAATTATTATTATACTTATTAATTTAATAATTATTATTATAATTAATAGTAATAACAATAATATTAAAAAAATATAATATATTATTTTTCTATTTTTTTTTAATTATAAATTAATTATTTTATTAAAATAAATACTTTTGGCTTATTTATAAAAAATTTTATTTTTATTTTATTTTTTCACTCTTTTTGATCTTCTAACTGGCTCAGCTACAAATGGTTCCTTCAATGGTGAGCCTGCCTTTGATGATCTTGTTGTCCTTCTAGATGATTCAGTTTCTGATGCCTCCTTTGTTGGTGATTTTGCTTTCTTTTCTAATGGTCCTGCTGGTCTCACTGGTGTTTTCTTCACTGGTTTTTTCATCACTGGTGTTTTCTTCCTGACTGGTGAATCCTCACATGGTTTAACTGGTGGTTCTGCTGGTGGTTCTGCACGGCTAGCTACTGCTGGCTCCTCTGTTGCTGGAGCTACAGGTGGTTCCTTATCTGTTCCAGGTTCATTGGGTGGATCATTCACTGGTTCATTATCCACTGGCGCACCTTTATTTCTCGCATCACTCTGCACTTCATCTCCTCCAGGCTCAGCCCCTCCCACTGAACTTGGCCTGTCCCCAGGCCAATTCAAATAAGAGGACAATTCTTCATCATTCATAAAAGTCTTGTCGCGCATGGAATGGTATATCTGCA
>Ga0209700_108422_pt1 | contig 13214 bp, 13 predicted proteins | sample SiratroredBW_FD_187528 | JGI IMG/M metagenome (GOLD analysis project Ga0209700, IMG submission 187528) | Root nodule microbial communities of legume samples collected from California, USA - Siratro red BW (SPAdes) (version 2) | ecosystem: Host-associated > Plants > Roots > Nodule | place: USA... | reverse complement strand
ATTTAAAAAAAAAAAAAAAGACACTATCAGTATTTTCATTTTAAAATTTGGTTTATTTTGGAGAAAACAAAAATTCTTGGTTCAGGATCTAGTCCGCTCTGCATAGTAGGGTAAATTAGATTGAAATCTCTTTAGATTCCGTAAAATTTGACTTAATAGTAATTTTTATTTTTACACTAATTATGTATAATCATTAAAAAAGTATTACAGAAACATTGTTTAATATTTGAAGAATATTATGGTGTGTATCTCTGTAACGTGAATCCTTTTTGTGATTAGAAGCAGATGTGTGGAAAAGTTAGTGAGTGTGGCAGCTTCTCCGAAACATGATAGTGGTGGACTTTGGAAAGCATTTTGCGCCACCTGTTTCACTTTCATTTTCTCTTTTTTCCTTTTCAACCGTGAAATCTCAAGTTGCTATTTAATTCAACACCAAACCAAAATCTACCCTCAGTTTCGGGGAACCTCGCTCTTCTAATGCACTCTCCCTATTTATTATTTTTCTGTTTCATTATTATCACTCGTTCCTTCTTTCCTTCTTTTGCATTTTGCATTGTGAAGAACCGCACCCTTTACTATAAATAACGAAAACCACCTTTCTCTGATCCACTCGTTACACCTTAATTCCACGCATCATTTTCTTCCCTCATTCACAATAACACAACCACTTCTGTATTTCTCCCGACACACTGTTACATTAGAAGAACATCATGGGTTCCTCGCCGAATTCAAAGCCCAAGATCGTTAGAGGCACCGCAGGTTACGTCTTGGAAGATGTTCCGCATTTGGCTGATTACATCCCTGACATTTCAGTACGTCGTCGTTCACCACTTCTTACCTTGCTCCTACGTCCTCTTAAAACCTGCTTCTTCTCTACCGCATAGCTTTTTTTCTCTTTCTCTTCATTTCTCTGTAAATTTATTCTCAATTAATGTATCATTTTTGTGTAACTCTCTCGCAGACATATACTAATCCTTTGCAGAACAATCCTGCTTACTCAGTTGTCAAGTAAGTTTCTATCTATGTCAATATATATATATATATATATATATATATATATATATATATATATATATATATATATATATTCTTTCTTCTTCTCATTTTTTGTTTTCTTATTATGACGCTCACTTTCTCTCATGATTTTAATTTACTTGCCATTCTCAGGCAGTATTTCGTTCACGTCGATGATAGTGTTCCGCAGAAGGTTAGATTTTATTATATTATATTTTTTTCGGGTGAATTCTCGTTGTCTCTGAAGAACTTTTTTTGGATTATTTTATCATGCATTAACCAAACGTGCTCTGATTTGAACATAATAGATATTGTCTCGGGAATCTTATACTAATAATAAATTAAACCTATGGAATGGATACTTACATCTCAAGAATTCAAGATTTCTCCTAATACTGGGACATCATCGTATCCTAGTTATTGACAGGACAACAAAAAGTAACCACATGGACATTAATACGTATTACTGAAATTGAAATTGAATTTATTTCGTCAATCTTGTATCAGAGTATAGAACGTATGTCATCACTAATTCACGTTTTCTCCAAGCTAGTAATGGACATCATCGGATCACGGTTGGACTGGTTTAAATTGAATTGGAATTGAAAAACGATAGAGTTTCGGATAGGTTCTGGTATAAGTTGCTTGTTGCAATTTAAATTACATTACTTTATGTAATTTTTCCTTTTTTATTATACTTGACAGATAATTGCTAATAAAGATAGTCCAAGAGGGGTACATTTTCGGCGTGCCGGACCTCGTCAAAGGGTACGTTTTGGTGTTTGTGGTTTTATCTTTCGAGTACCATTTTTTGTGTTTATGACCGAATGATGGTGTGGATATTCAGGTGTACTTCGAATCAGATGATGTTCAGGCTGCAATTGTGACATGCGGTGGTCTGTGTCCTGGGCTAAACACCGTGATTAGGGAACTAGTATGTGCACTATTTCACATGTATGGTGTGAAGAAAGTTTTGGGAATCACCGTAAGTGGATCCTATGGACTAATAATTCTAATGACTTTCCAAACAAACTCATTTTGTCCTGTTGATTGGAAAGGCAAAGATGTAGGACAATGCAATCCTGTACTCTGATAGTACAAATTTATAATAATTCTAATCGCTTTATTTTTATTTAGTCTCGTTAACTAAAATATACTGTGATTTTGAAGGGAGGATACAAGGGTTTCTATGCTCACAATACCATTTCTCTAACCCCTAAAAACGTGAATGATATACATAAGCGTGGGGGAACTATCCTTGGTTCATCAAGAGGTGGACATGACACCACTAAGATAGTTGACAGCATTCAAGATCGGGGAATTAATCAGGTATGCGTGTCATTCTCTCTATCAGAACATATAACTTCACTTTGAATGTAGTAATATCAGTCCAATAATTGGAGCAATTTCAGGTTTATATAATTGGAGGAGATGGTACTCAGAGGGGTGCAGATAGGATTTTTGAGGTATATATAACTTCAATACTGAGGATATAGACTTTAGGTTCAGGAATATAACTGAGCTTCCTACACAAACACTTCAATGTTGATATTTGACATCTGTAATCCGCGCAGGAAATTAGAAGGCGACGTCTCAAAGTTGCAGTAGTAGGAATTCCAAAAACCATAGATAATGACATCCCGGTACATCTTTTTTTGGCCACCTTTCTATTCCATATGGTGGATAGCAGCTCTTCCAGTTATTGCTCAGAATCCATTAACGTTAACTTGTAAAATGGTTCTATGTTGTCTCTTGCTCAATAGGTTATTGACAAGTCCTTCGGCTTTGACACAGCTGTTGAGGAGGCTCAACGTGCTATAAATGCAGCACATGTTGAGGCTGAGAGTGGTGAAAATGGCATAGGTGTTGTCAAGCTGATGGGCCGGTATAGCGGTAAGATTATTGTAGAATGGCATAGGACATTATTTACTATGGTAAATTCTTTTCTTGATGTAATTATCAAATCTAACTTCCCTTCATATATGTATGCTTTATTGTGGATTGATGGTGCAGGGTTTATTGCAATGTATGCTACTCTGGCCAGTAGGGATGTAGACTGTTGCTTAATTCCAGAGTCACCCTTTTACCTTGAAGGTCCAGGTGGACTTTTTGAGTTTGCAGAGAAAAGACTGAAAGAAAATGGCCACATGGTTATTGTGATTGCTGAAGGAGCAGGACAGGAACTTGTTTCTGAGAGCATCCAATCCTTGCAGAAGCAGGATGCTTCCGGCAACAAACTTCTTCAAGATGTCGGATTATGGATATCATCTAAGATAAAGGTGTGGATTGTTATTTATGCTGAATATCTCAAATGTGACTTTCGACTGCATTATATATCCTCTTGATTTTTCTTTATTTCAGATTTTGGTTTGGCTTAGCATGTTTGAAACAAAATTCAGTGTCCACTTAATGAATTTAAAATGTTGTCAATTGATGATTTCTTTAAGAAATCTTGGAAAAGTTGTTCTAAAGAATTATTCGCATTTGTACTTGGTTTATGAGAACCTCAAAAAGTGACAGTCTTGAAGGATCTCGTAGTGAACACATGATATCTGAAGGATTTGTGCTGTGACAAAAATATGCTTTACTTCTCATAGACAATTATTTTCTAATTGAAGACATTATTCATGAAGATGTTCTCTACCACTTATGTTAAGCATGTTGAATCTTTGATATTGCAGGAACATTTTTCCAGGCAGAAGACAATGAACATAAATCTGAAATATATAGGTATGCGAACGTAAAAACTAAATAGCTATATGCATGTGTATGTATGTGCTTGTACAAGTATATTTATGTATGCATACTGAAAGGAGAAAATACCAAGCATTTCACTATTTTTACTGTATGGCAGATCCAACATATATGATCCGAGCTGTTCCAAGCAATGCTTCTGACAACGTGTACTGCACACTTCTCGCTCAAAGTGCTGTTCATGGAGCCATGGCCGGTTACACTGGCTTTACCAGTGGGCTTGTCCATGGAAGACAAACGTACATACCCTTTTATGTGAGTTCTGCTTCTGCAGCATAGATATGTTGGAACTTAATGAATTTATAGAACTTTTCTATTAAAGCAAGTTTTGAAGTTATGCTTAGGTGAATTAACTTGTAATGCAGAGAATCATTGAGGGCCAGAACAAGGTAGTGATAACTGATAGAATGTGGGCTAGGCTTTTATCTTCAACAAATCAACCCAGCTTTACGATTTCCAAGACTCTCGGTGAAGAAAAGAAGGAAGATGAACCAACCGGAGAGCAGTAAGGGCCTTCGTTCAAATAACCATTTGGCTCACAAAGAAGTCAGCAACATTTTTCACCTTGCTATGTACATTATGTTACTATATTCGTTTTATCTTTCATATCTTGAGCTATCTTTTTCCCCTTCCATGTCCAAAAGATGGCTTGGAAAGCTCCAAGATATTCATTGTATCATTCTTTTATTATGCATGTAATTAGTATATAATTGAGTATCTCTTTCTTCTTCTTATTATGCATTGTAAGTTTGTACTAATTAGGTTGCTTAAAAGCTTCTTTTATTTAATTCTGGAACCAAATTTTCATGACTCCTTGATTTAGAGACTAGTCTAGCTCGCGGTGCTGTAGTTACTGTTAACTTGATGAGTTTTCAAAATCAAATACAAAGTACCCATTACATGAATGATTTCTTAGACGAATGAGTCAATTTATTTGATTTATTCTATTTTCTAGGTGCTTTCATAGAAATTTTACCTCAACTTTAAATGATTGAATTTATATCCTAAGTCTGAACGAATGTGTTGGTTATTTTCACAACTAGTTCATATACACGTACGTTGAATGCTTCCACGTTGAAACGTTAAACAAGTAGTGCATCGATCAACTGGTGGGTAAACGGGTTGAAAAGAGAAATATAAAAGCTTTAATATTTTTTTTATTCACTTTGGAAACAAGTCAACGGTCTTTATTTTTTATAATTATTTTAGTGGCTGCTGTGGACTAAGAGTAGCTTATTTCTAAATTAGCATATCAAAATAATCACTTTTAATTATGAGAGATTAAGAGTATATTTAACCTATGGTCAAATGTATGGGACTTCTACATATTAGAAACCGTGTAAACTGATAACATGTACAGAAACCAAAACTCTCCCACAAGAATTGAATGCAAGTTCATAGTTCAACTAGATGAATCATCATCATCATGACTTTCTGTTTACGTTACTTTTGTCTTCAACGAAAGTCAATTTGGAAGCATTAATAACTATTACTACTTTTTTCTCTCCAATCGTTTTCCGTCAATGTCTTCTTTCACTGTGCCAATTGAATTCGTAATCTTGTTCATATCATCTCTCTCATCCTAAATAGCACTAGGCCTTCATTGTTCTAGAATTAAAAAAATAAATTTCCTTAGCTTCTAATAATGTTTTTTTTTTCACGTTTCGATTATATTTAACAGCTTAAAATCAATTTCATTCACCTTAAACCGAACAAGCCTTAGTACAATGTGAAAATCACATTTTGCCACACTAAGTAGCATCAGTCAAAAAAGAGAACCATTAATAGTATTTTCTTACATTTTTTTAATTAAGTTACTTTTCTATCATAATTTTTTTTTAGTGAAAGGATGTTGTTCTAGTCAAGGTAGAGAAAATAGGCTTATTAAGAGGATTTACATTTACCTGATTTCATCCTCAATTAGACAAGTGGTAACTTCAACATGCGACTTTTAATCGAGTCAAAGTTCGATTTTATGTTAGTTGACCAATTTTTTCGTTACATACATTCAAACTAAGTCCTATAATTTAGTAATTCTTCTTTATTTATTTTTTCTTATTGAAAACGTGTTGAAAAAAAGGGTTAACTTTCTTCAATTTAGATTACAATGTTTCATGAGAAACATTCCTATTTGAATTAAAAATGTCAGGGTAATTCTGAGAAGCTTTTACTAACATAAAATTACAACTCAAGATTTTGATTAAGTAAAATCAATTATCTATTAGTTGTTAAGTTTCTTGACCTACTAGAATTGATTTAGCAATGGAAGTAGAAGGTTTGAACAGTTGTTCCTGAAAGCTTAAATATAAACTTTGTTATAGTTATTGGACACATAAGAAAAGTTGTAAAACAAATTTTTTTCAGATAAATTTACGTAATGTATTTATTATATATTATTAAAACATAAAAAAAAATTAACAAATGTTAAACATAGAAATTAACTACTTGACTAGTGTCTTTATTAGGAAAAAAATATGAAACTTAAATTACTTTCTGAATTGAATTGTAGCATAGATTAATATTCTGTCACATAAAAAAAGAGAAAGATTAATGCATTAGGTGAGTCTGTTGGTGAAGGATCGATCGAATGGGGATCAGATTCGTGTTAATGGTGAACAAGCAAGGACAGACTCGTCTTGCACAGTATTATGAGTACCTCACTCTGGAAGAAAGGCGAACCCTAGAAGGCGAAATTGTTCGAAAATGCCTCGCTCGTAGTGATTACCAGGTACGTTTATGTGTTTCCTTCTCTATTTTCTGCGTTTTCATTGATCTTAGGATCACGTGTAACTAACTGAACAAGTAATTTAACAAGATCAGAATTTCTGTTACAATTTTCTTAGTTTTTAGAATTGCTTCAATCGGCAATGTAATGATGTCAATTAACCACAAATCATGTTTGCATTATTGTATGTATTATTTATTCTGATTAGTTACTTCCAATGGTGGTTTAGCTTAATTTTGATATATTAATATAAGGATTTTTATGTTGAGAACTAATTAATTTTATGTTAATATAAAGATACCGTAATCACACAAGAATTGCTCCGTTACGTTATCCATTATACTATCACTGTGACTTTAGTTTCGCTTTCTTACATGTTTCATCTATATAATTAATTAATTGATTGATAGATTGTTGTTGTTTAGTGGTAATTGATTTACATAGTTTTAGCTGACGCAATTTCGTTATGGACAGTGTTCATTTGTTGAGCATCGCAACTATAAAATTGTGTATAGACGCTATGCATCTTTGTTTTTCCTGGTTGGAGTCGATAATGACGAGGTAAATCAAATTATTTTTTAGTATTTCTCATTCTGAATTGATTCAAACAAAGTGCTTTCCTCACAAGTGCTCGTGGCTTCAAAAAAGTTAAAACGTATAAAAAATATCATATCATCTGAAAGCCTGCTTCTACTAGATTGTTCATTCCACCTCTGGATAATTTTGCAGAACGAGCTTGCTATTTTGGAGTTTATACATCTTTTGGTCGAAACTATGGATCGACACTTTGGCAATGTGGTAAGTACCGCTGTGATTACAGTTTTATATTTTTCTCTCCCTGCCATACTTTACAATTGTATTCTCTTCATTCCTTTTCCTGATTTTAGCTTTCACATTTCTTTTCTGCACTTAAATTTGCAGTGTGAGCTAGATATCATGTTTCATTTAGAAAAGGTTCATTTTATGTTGGAGGAAATGGTCATGAACGGTTGCATTGTGGAGACAAACAAAGCAAATATCCTGACTCCAGTTCAACTTGTGGATAGAAGTTTTTAAGAGAAACAAAAGAAGCACTGCAGGTATTTTTAATTTTTTTATATTAATCTTGGTTCTCTCTGCAATTATTTTACGTGTACAATAAAGTGAATTACAAGAGTTCCAATTTTGTTTATCTATAAAAATAGCAAAGGTTTTCTTTCATTCTGGTTTTCTCCCTCCCTATTGATTGTATTGAATTGACTATTATTGTGCCCAAAGGGTCAAATCAAAAACACTTTCATGGTACTTAGTGTAATCAATACACCTAATAGCATAAGCAATAGATCTCTTCATCGGGACTTAAAGATCTGTTCGACCAGTTGATCTGTAACACGTGGTTATCTAAGAAATGCTCCAACTTGAGGTCAAAGAAACCAATCCCTTGATACCGGGGTTCAACACTTCACTTTTATTTTATATGTCGAGGATTTCGTCGAAGCAATAACGTTTTAGTTGAAATTATAAATGTCACAGAAGGTTTTCGTTTTCTACCTTTTTTGGATGGCTATTAGATGATTTATATTCCTCGATGACCGCAAAATGTTTTCCACAAGGTTGTGACATTTTGTATATAGACAATACAAAGTTTTCCCGACTCGGCTACGTACATTTACTTCATGTAATCATGATGAATTGTATTTTTAAAACTAACTACAAATACTCTGTTATACTTATGTGATCATATTTTAAAAAGAAATCTTAGAAATAAACGTTTTTTTATTAGTAAATTTATAAAAATTAAGAAACTCGATAGAGCTACTTATTTTGGAAAAGCGTCTTTAACGTGGACGATGCACAACGCTAGTGACTTGCATGTGCTGCGATTATGTTTCCTTGTTTCTCATAATCTCCGCTTCTCCTAATAAACTTCCAGTTGTTGCATGAGTGTTTTTCGTATGCGGGTTTGTTCATAAACTTATTTGCAATGCTAGAATGTTAATCTACAATACCATCTTTAAACTTCCACAGCCTAGCTATAACTAAAATGAGATAACAGAAATCAAGAAATTTCAGTCAGTATACGTCAGATGCATATTTTGACAGCATCGCCAACCTTTACAGAAGGGCTGAAGCCTTGAATTCTTTATCTCAATTTGACAACAGTAGTAACTGATCATCAAACAAACAATATAATCAACCCACTCCACACGGCACATTTTTCTGAACCTTCCCTAACGCTTATAAAATTTACACAGTGCCACTTAGTGACTGCTCCCACCCATTAAACTTTACACTTTAATAAATACAAAAAGGAAAGCAAAATAAAGGGACCAAAAGTAAAACTTTCAAGAATTCCAGAATACGTTAGGGTCGCTGCTATACAACGAGGGATCTTGTATTTCCTGGTTGGCCACATGACAATCAACAAGGCGCGCTTGAATAATTTTACAGAGAGCCAGACCAGAAGGAAGTATCCACCATTCACTTTCATCCCTGGAATAGCCCAGCATAACACATACATGCAAAAGGTTGTCAAATAGTGACATAAAATAAATCTGCGGCATCAATTTTCTATATCTGCTAAAATTATAGTTAATGCAAAAAAAGGTAAAAGCTACTCACATACTAAAACTCCAGGATTGAAAGGTAGAAAGCTTGTGATGTCTATGAATTGTATAATGTATAAATCCACAAAAGAAAGCAACTACCTGTTTCCAGAGACCCCAAATTATTATCAAAGATGAAAAGAAATACTTGAGAGCCTATTTGACACCACTTTGAAAAATGAAATTGAAATACAACGAAAACTATGTAGTACATCTTAGTACGCAGGTAAACTAAACAATTCAATAATGGTTACACTTCGAATTCGAACTATTGCATCACATCAAAAACTAGTTTGAAACAAGTACAGTTTAGCACAACTTACAACGTTGACTAGGGACATTAGATTCCACAAAGCATAGAGTCGAGCAAGCCCAGCTGATCGCTTAGGTCCCTGACTAAACAAAGCACTGATTCCAGATGGAAATGGAAATAGGACACCGAGAGGGAGGACAAATAAAACTAAGAAGAAGCTCAACAGCGAAAGTGAGTACATTTGAAGTAAGGTGAGCAACACTAAGATAAAATCTCCCAGCAGAAGTATAGATATAACCAGACCTACTAGATCCTGCAACAATACGAGTTAGAAAACGTCCGGGGGAGAACATACAGTTGACAAAGGAAATATTTTAATACCTGATGACCGACGGGCTTTGTATTATAAATAATAAAAGCAAACGGATAGTATATAGTTTTTTTCTCTTTAAGTGTCCTTAGGCTTTTAGCATGCAATATCCCGCCAGACATCCTTCTAGGCATCAGCAGGTGTTCATTGCTTGTCATGCGATGCACGGGGGTTCTGGGACTTGAAAGTAAACTGCACATAAAAAAGCATTTCTTAGAAAGTAATTTTAAGTTTCATAAAAATCAACACGACAAATAATAAGCTATACCATTACCATGTCTGCTTCTCAGTTATTCTTGAATCATCATAACCTTCGCATGATGAGGACATGCTTTCATTCTCGGTAGCATATACTACAATTCCAAATTGGCAATATCCAGATGCTGTAGGCTGAAACCATGCAAGATCAATACGTACCCCATATGTGGCCAACTTAGGGTTAGCATATACATCAAGCCAGCTAATAACAGGGCCAAAAGTTATTTTTAGATGTTCACGGCGAACCAGGCGCAATTGAGCATTAAGACCGGCGACTAATCGATACCATATAGTTGGTGGAACAGACTAGACAACAGAAAAACATAATAATCAGCCAACAAAATAAACACTCAGGATTTCACAAAAAGGCTAAATTCTAAGTTAAGCAAACCTGACTCATGATGCTAGTAAGAATATTATCACTAAGAAGAGAGAAAGGACTCGTGTAACTTCCATCTCCTCCAAAAATTATGGACATGGGAAATCTTTGATAAAGGCGAGGAGGCAGATCGGGTCTTTTCTCATCCCCACCAAGAAAGAAGTCCAGATATGCCAGCATCAGATCAGATGTTGCAGCCACCTGTATCATGACAGCGTAACTAACCATTGAACGATTCTAATTTCTAATAAATGAAAATCCCTGCATTTGACAGAGATAGAATAAAGTAAAAACAACAGAAGAATCAAACTATTGCATGTGAAAACCAAGAAGAAAAACGTCCATCAAAGAAAACAAGTTTTAGATCCCCCCAGAACATGCATCAAACAGTAGTTAATTGGAACCATAAGTTGAACAGTACAATTAGCAGGAGGGAAATGACAATGAGGAGTGTTTTGGTTTTGGAGAGGAATTTAGTAGAGAAAGCTATGGTCTCTCAAGGACTTGAATACCTAGAAAGCTACAAGAGTTTTGCAATATAGCATGTCTACATTCCCCTCATCCCTGATCTTGTATCTCATTGATACAGATCCAGGGGCAGAAGGCTTCTGTCTATAAAGTCTAATCCAGTTCTATCACCAGGTCAAATAAGGTATAAAGGAAACCATGTTTGGCTTACAGATATTTTAAATCATATGAACATATTGCAAATTTAAGTTCAGCAGAGCAATAAATGAATGACCTGCAACATAAATTTAGTATGCCAGGACTCCAGAGCCCCAATTAAGGTAGGGGACAAATTCATAAAATTAAATATGAAGTACCTTCAGCCCTTCATAGAGTGCTCGTGAACGGCAAGAACGCAAGCATGCATGATCATACTCCGATCGAACAAATTCTCGAAGTTTCTGTAATTTCTTTCTCCGACACCTTTGAAGCCATGACCAAGCAAGGGGATATGCAATGATGCAAAGGATACTATAAATAGACCCTTCCCACCAGTGATAAGTAGCTAAACTATTAATGTCATCCACAAATCTATTGAAGGCATCTTCATATCTGCAATAAGTGATATAATTAATAGTTAAAAAGCTCAACTTCAATGCATATCATGAACTAAAAGCCTCTTGCAGGGGGTGTTCGAAACTAAAATACTAAACACATTTACACTAAATAAGGATCAGTTATATTTTAATGAAAGAGAGGCATACACGATATCTTTTACTTGCTCCGGAGGACAATGAGGTAGATGCCACGGTTCACTGAATGTATTTGGACCCTGGAAATACAACCGATGCACATGACTCTGAGATTCCTCACTTCTGTTTGTTTCCATTATCTGAAAGAAGACGGAAACACAAAGTTAAACTTGATTGTAACATTGAACCGAGTTCCAAAGGTAGTGAATGTCCATGAGATTCACAAGGAAGAAGTTGGTTATGGACCTCATTCAGTGATTCCAGAAAAGGAAAAGAGTGATTCAATCGAGTGTCATTTCGAGCAGGTGTAGCAGCTGGCAAATCATCCCCAGCTACATATTTCATTCGTGCAACACTGAGAACTATAGCAAGCAGGATAAGAAGGCCTAAGAGTAGAAGACCAAAAAACCACGGCCCACCAAAAGTGTATACCAACTCTTCAAAAGCTGTATAACAGTTTGGCATGTGATATCTATCAGATAAGCACTTGTATGGACAGGGAGTCTCTGCCACACCACCTTTTGAAAAGGAAATGGGAAATCAAATCAGTTGATGTTTATGCAAGAAATTTTAGCATACTAAAATGAGATTACTAGGAAACCTTCTAAGTAAAAGCACACACGTAAATAACTTAGCCTTTACTCTTCCCTTCAGGTGTAATGAAAGCAAACTTATTATTAAAAATACCTCGAACAGGTATATAAATGGCACGATGTGGAAGCTCATGAGGCGGGCAATCATGACAAAGAGCCCTGTCAGATCCAGTGACATTTTTATATGTACCAACAGGGCATTCCTGCAACACAGTTAAATGCAAGCAACCAAGACAAAGCAACTGAGAAGTTGATCTTTGAAATTTCATTTCAATTATGAAACAGGAATTAACAGATTTATTGATAAAATTATGTGAGCAACAGAAAACAATCACAAAGAACTACAGTTCATGATGTCGAGCCACCTAAGCCCTTAAACCCCCTTCCAATTACACAAATAATTACTGAATATTGCATAGGATGATTGCTCATGTACCTCACAAAAGATACCATAAAGCCCTCTCGGACAAGCAGCTCCACTGATAGATCCATTTTTTCCAGGAAGGCCCTGACCTCCCCCAAATCCTCCTCTGTAATAAGAAAAAAAATTCAACCAAAAGGGTCAAGAAAGATGATACTTTAAGCACATATGAATGCACATGCCCTTACACTAGCCAAAACCAACCCAAAACACAAAAGAGTTGGAAGGTATGGTCAGGGTCTGCTGGAGGATACATTAAGTTATGAAAAGTCAAAGCATAACTTCAATTACAACACATAATCCTTGCAAATCAATTTGAGGAGCAACGGCAGACAACGATGTAATTTTATGATTTCAAATTTACAGCCACATCCCCTACCTAAAAGAAAAATCCCTGTTTCTCCTTTGGGTAACATATTCAAGTATACATCAATTTATGTACTGATAGTAACATTAGAAAACGACTCCATTTAGAGACCTGTTGGCTTTATCGAACAAGCCATTAGCCAAAAGAAATTGTATTCGATACCACACCCAGCAATGATATTCACAACACTAACTCAATAGCCATGAACCTGCTTCTAGCTCTAAGAATCAAATAATCCACGAACGGGGACAAACCAACAAATCTCAGTCACAGCTGCTTTAAAAAATATAAAAATT
>Ga0209700_108421_pt1 | contig 13215 bp, 15 predicted proteins | sample SiratroredBW_FD_187528 | JGI IMG/M metagenome (GOLD analysis project Ga0209700, IMG submission 187528) | Root nodule microbial communities of legume samples collected from California, USA - Siratro red BW (SPAdes) (version 2) | ecosystem: Host-associated > Plants > Roots > Nodule | place: USA... | reverse complement strand
TTACACAAGTTGGCTACCAACTGTTGTGGGTAATGCAGTGAGGGGAGCCATAGCTCTAGTGGCCTTATACCTTTAGGAGTTAGGAGCTTACCTTTGTGAGTGTGCATCTAATGCCTTAGACCCCCAAGCGTATTGAACCTTGTTTAGGACACAAAGGGAGATACGTTGCGTGCTTCTACCCTCCACCTCATTTTTTTTTAAAAAAGAGAATAATAAAAATATTTTTATCCATTGCATTAATTTCTTTTCTCATACAAAGTATCCATTATTTTTATCATGACATATGAAGTTTAGCTCAGGTTTTTCTTCATTGCATTGCATGCATGCCTTTCTTTTTCTCACATAGTCTCAATTGTTTTCTTTTAAGGTCAGAAACTATAAAGTTGTGTTTTTTGTCAAAAAAGAATGGAAATTAATGTAAGTTCTGGAGTTGAAATGAAATCTGAAGAGGATTTGAAGGTAAAACTGCCGATAAAAGCCAGAGAGAATAATCTGTTTGGAATCAGGGCATTGGGACGAAGGCTCAGGGCAGTTCAGAGAAACTCTTTCAGGAAAAACTATGGAAATTTCTTACGTTTGCTCGACATAGAGGTGTAGACTTCCTTGATCACGGCCTTTGCACAGTATTATGACCCACCTGTCAGAGCATTCACATTCCAAGACTTTCAATTGGTGCCAACACTTGAAGAGTTTGAGCAAATTTTAGACTACCCTTGGAGGGGAAGTCTCCGTACAAATAAGTTGAGCATCATGCTTCTATTTCGACTCTATCTGGGATAATGAAAATTCACTCAAGAGAACTAGAAAGTGCCCTAGTAAACAAGAAGGGTGTACGTGGATTTACCCCAAAGTTTTTGGAAAGCTATTTGCATCAGTTAGCTGACCAAGAAAATTGGGAGACTTTCATGGATGTTCTAGCTCTTACACTATATGGTGTTATGTTGTTCCCTAATGTCGAAGATTTGGTCGACTATGCCACAATCAATGTATTTGTTGCGAGTAAGACTCGATCGGAAAATCCAGTCCCGACAATCTTGGTTGATGTCTATATAGCTCTTCAGCTGTGCTATGACCTGGGGAAAAGAAAGTTGATGTGTTGTCTACCTGTGTTTTATGTCTGGCTCCTATCTCGTATAAGGGAAAAAGGGATCAGTGCTCCATGCCCTGTTGAAGAGGTAATGCAACGCAAGCTTGAAGTGAAGAGAACGACAAATTGGAGTGAGTTTCTCTCAAGACTAACTCAAGAAAAGATAAAGTGGCATCCATCTTGGCAGCAGAAGTTGAGCATCATATATTATTGTGGGAACTACCCAAACGTGCCACTCATAGGCACTAAAGGTTGTGTTAACTACAATCCGATTCTGGCTCAAAGACAGTTTGGATACCCCATAAGAGGTTCGCCGACAGCAGCTTCGCTCACTACTTTGTTGGCTTACTATGGGGAAGGAGATGCTACTGAAACTCTCTGATATATTAGGAGCGCATGGAAAAGGGTGATCCGTATGGAAAGGGATTCGAGAGCATGGGGAATAGATAGAGAAATTCCTTATCATCAATGGGTCACAAAGAGAGTTAATCAAGTCAAGCTGCCTTTCCGAAGAATCCCCGCTCAGTTGAGAAATGGAGAACAAAACTAAGATATTGAGTCAGGGGAAGTAAAGAAGCTGAAGGAGGAAGTTGCAAGATTGAAAGAGAAGAATGTCAAGATGGCTGATGACCTACTGGGCTTACAACATAGCTATGTAGATCTCAACAGGAATATGAGGAGAAGACAGAAGCATATGAAGGTTTGATCAAGAAACAAAGAGCCGAAAGGGATTATACACATAGGATTAAACAAGATCTGTCTGCTGCAAACAAAGAGCTAACAATGAGAGTACAAGAGCGGAACACGGCCTTATTGGCTGAACGTCAGTGGAAAAATTTGTACGAAGACATAAAAAGAGACAAGCAAGAAGTCGTGAAAAGATTGCAAGATCTTCAAATTCAGGTCAACGTCATGTGGAGGAGACAATGGTTATATGTGAAGAAAGGGTGAATAAGGAGCGTATGTTACTATTAGAATTGGAAGAAAGGCACCAAGCTATAATGACTCGCGCGAGAGATTACATGGTTGAGCAGGAAAAGGATGTGGTACACTGTAGAGAAATTTTTCCCAACTGGTTGCTCTAGCTAATGGAGCTATCGAGGACGTACCCAGAATGTTATGAGAGGCTGACGCAGTGACGTTCCGTGATCCTCCACGAGAAGCTCAGATTTTTCTTGATCATTGCAAGTGGCTAGTAGAGCAACTGAAGATTTTGATTGCCCGTGTTAGGGATTGATAGCAGTTTCCTTTTGTTTTTTCCATTAAAGATGTATCAATTTGAATTCCTTAAATAAATCAGTTTATTGAGACCCCAGATCTGTGTTAATTTCCATTTAATTACGTATCATAACTTTATAATTTATGACCAATTGCATTTTATTCATATTGCACTTTTCATCTAATTCATTTTAGATTAAAGCAGAGAAAACAATAATGGCTAAATTCCCATGACATCCATATAGGACTCGCGTCACTCATCAGAATATGGAAAACTGGGAGCAAGCAATGAAAGCAATGCAGGACGAGATCGGTGATCTAAAAGATAAAGTGAGTCAGATTCATGGTCTAAAAGAGCAGTTGGGTCAGATTCTTGAACATCTAACGATCATAAACAACAAACATGAAGCTACTACCAGAGATGAAGGGACTTAGTCTTCACATCCTCCTATTTTTCAACCAGGAACATTACAAACCCAAGATCTTCATCGAGGAAATCAAACAAATCAGGAGTTCCCTTTGTATGGCTTGCCCCCGAACTATAAACCACCCTACGAGGAAGGTGTGGAGGCAGAAAATATACCACACGATGTTAATGCTACTAATGTTGGAGGTCAGCCTGAGTTCATTCAAGTACCACCTGGTAGTCGTGGGGAAGATGTAACAGTTAATAGAATTCCGACTACTACCCAACCCAGGGTTTTGAATGTGACATTGGGAGGTGAGTCCAAAACAAAAGTTATAGCTCCGACTGTTGTGGTTCTTTATGCTGATAGAGCGAAAGATAAGCTGGAAGTCCTTGAGAAGAGATTGAGGGCAATAGAGGGTGGAAGTAGTCATGAGTTTGGAGATGCTGTCGGTCTATGCTTAGTACCAGATGTGGTAATTCCCCCAAAATTTAAAGTGCCAGACTTTGAGAAGTATAAGGGGACCACTTGCCCAAAAAGCCATTTGACTATGTATTGTAGGAAGATGGCAGCTCACGCGCACAATTAAAAACTTCTAATTCATTGCTTTCAGGATAGTTTGGGGGGTGTGGCATTGAACTGGTATATGCACCTTGAACCAACTCGGATTTCATCATGGAAAGATTTGGTAGACGCTTTCTTAAAGCAGTACAAATATAATATGGACATGGCTCCGGACAGAATGCAACTACAGAATATGGCAAAGAAGAGCTCGGAAACTTTCAAAGAATATACGCAGAGATGGAGAGAGTTGGCCGCCCAAGTTGAACCTCCGCTATATGAGAAAGAAATGATCACCATGTTCATCGAAACGTTACAGGTTCTTTTTTATGAACATGTGCTTGGAAGTGTTTCTTCGAATTTCTCCGATATTGTCACTATTGGAGAAAGAATTGAACATGGTCTCAAGAGTGGAAAGATAGCACAAGGTTCGTCTGCAACCACCAGTGCTAAGAAACCTGGGTTCAATCCCAGTAAGAAGAAAGAGGGCGAGGTTCAAGCGGCTTCTACTGCACCTTATTGGAGAGGATATCGGCCACAATATCTTCCTAATTATAGACCCTCATCTACGTATGTTGCAAATGCCATGCCGGGTTATTCTCAGAATACTCCTAGACCACCAACTGCATATAGACCTTCGTTTACCGCTAACAATGTATTTCAGCCCAATGTTGGAGGTCAAAGCTTTACTCAAGCACAAAGTCCAGGCTATGGACAGAAGAATAATAATTCGGGATGGAAAGTTGTGAATTTTACTCCCATTCCAATGACCTACACAGAGTTATTACCAGATTTGCTCAAGAATTCGCTAGTAGTCTTATGTCCGGCAAAGGTGGTACAACCACCGTATCCTAGATATTATGACCCTAATGCAAAATGTGAATACCATAGTGGGGAAATTGGTCACTCAACTGAGAACTGTCGAGCCCTCAAGTATAAAGTGTAATCTTTGATTAATTCTAAGTGGCTTACTTTCCAGGAGCAGAAGCCGAGTGTTGAGCAAAACCCGCTGTTTGGACATACAAGCTCCACGGTGAATGCTATTATGGAAGAAGGAGGTCCGATTTTGGTTAAGAGTATCCATGAAATGAAGAAACCTATGAATGAGGTTTTTGAAGCGATTTGTCAGGCTGGATTATTTCAGTATGAGTACAATGCCGAAGATGAATGTGGTTTCCATGCTTGCACCATACATTCCATTGATGAGTGTGTTGAGTTTAAAGATTTTGTGCAAGACTTGATGGACAAACATGTTTTACAAGTTTGTCATCAAAGGAAAGAAGGAGAAGTGTTTACCGGAGAAGAATGACTTCCACAGAGGCCTAAACTGTTAGTCATTCAATTTACTAAAGCAGCCGCTCCCATGCCTTCGGGGCGACAACCTCTAATAATTCAAACACCATCGCCCTTTGCATATAAGGATAATAAAGTTGTTCCTTGGTCATATGGTGTTAGTATAGTTCAAGGAGAACAAAAAGAAGAACCGGTTGAGCAAGGCAAGACAGCAATCGATAACATCTCTGGAATTGGAGGTATGACTAGGAGTGGACGTCTGTTTGCTCATCCTGACTTAAGGGGTGAAACAAGCTATGGAAAGAATAGAGAAGAAATGGCTATGGAAAAGGCGAAGTCATATTTGAAAGGAAATGCTGTGCAAGTTGATTCGGAGCCTGAAGAGAGAGGGCGTAAGGAGATTACTGATGAGGATGCTTCTGAGTTTCTGAAGTTCATCCAACAAAGCGAATACAAAGTTGTGGATCAGTTGAACCGGATGCCTACAAGGGTGTCTTTGTTGGAATTGTTAATGCATTCGACTGCTCATCGAAAGTTATTATTAAATATCTTAAGTGGAGCTCATGTGGAACAAGATCTCTCCTTGGATAAATTTGAAAGAATTGTTAGTCACATCACTGCTAACAATACTTAACTTTTACTGAGGAAGAAATACTTTCAGAGGGCAGGGGTCATAACAAAGCTCTTCACATTTTAGTCAAGTGCATGAATCATTTTATATCACGTGTGCTAGTCGATAATGGTTCCTCTCTGAATGTGATGCCGAAGAGCACAATGAACAAATTGCATGGTGAAGGGATTCATCTACGTCCTAGCACCATGGTGGTGAGAGCTTTTGATGGTAATAAAAGAGAGGTCATAGGGGAAGTAGAGCTACCAGTACAAGTCGGTTCATTCACATTCCAAATTGTATTCCAAGTAATGGACATATTACCAGCATACAGCTGCCTGCTGGGAAGACCTTGGATACACACGGCGGGAGTAGTTCCATCTACTTTGCATCAGAAGCTGAAATTTGTAATTGACGATAAATTGATTATAGTTTCTGGGGAGGAGGACTTGGTAGTATGTGGATCGACATCCACTCCCTATATCGAAGCCACAGAAGAGGCTTTAGAAACCTCATTTCAGGCTCTGGAGATTGTTAGCACAACCTATGGAGAGCCTTTCAAAGTGAATCTGTGTTTATCTAGTGTATCTTTGATGGTGGCCAAGACTATGATGAAAGAGGGATATAAATATGGTAGTGGCTTGGGCAAAAATAATACAGGATCTGTAAGGCCACTGAAATTGGTGGAAAACAAAGGGAGGTATGGTTTGGGATTCAAACCTACTCATGCTGATCGAAGGAGAATCATTGAGGAAAGAGTTGAAAGAAGTCAAGCCAAAGTAGAGGGTCGGGAGCCGAGAAGTAAAGAAATTCCCATGTGCAGCCTGGATTAGAGTTTCTACAGTGCCGGTTGGATCAATTTTGATCAAGTGGCAGTTATTGAGTAGAGGCATGGAGATCAGAGCTTCAATCATGTGCACCCTTGTCTTCCTGATGAAGAAATTGGCAATTGGAAATCTGTAAATGTACCTATGGTGTTTAGTAGTGACAAAATGTAATGTTTTTCGGTCAACCCTATTGCTTTGCCCAGAGCTTTAGGGTATTTTGTTGTTTTCATGGGCTGGTTTTTAGGATTTGTTGTTTCATTTTTTGCATTATGAATTTGAATTGTTTCCCTTTGAGAGCGCAGTATTACGCATTTGCATAATAAAATCGTGTTTTCATTTTCTTCTTCACTTTTTCTTTCTTTCCTATTTATTTTCATAAACTTGAATAATGCAGATATGTTGATGAATCTTTTGAAAATAACAATGTCAATATCTCATACCCTAATTTTACACTCCCCGTCAATAACATGGAAGATGATTATGAAGAAGACTGGGAACCCCCTCCTGAATTGTTGAGATTAGTCGAACAAGAAGCAAGAGAGTTAAAACCACATCAAGAGGATGTAGAGGTAATCGATTTAGGGGATGAAAATGAAAAAAAGGAGGTCAAGATAGGCACAGGGATGATGAAAGAAATACAGGGGCAATTGTGTGCTTTGTTAAGGGAATTCAGGGATATTTTTGCTTGGTCTTACCGAGATATGCCTGGATTAGACCCTGACATTGTTCAACATAAATTACCACTCAAGCCAGAATGCCCTCCCATAAAGCAAAAGTTGAGAAGAATGAAACTAGAGATATAATTGAAAATAAAGGACGAGGTAGAAAAACAGTTAAATGCTGGATTTTTGGCAGTAGCAAAATACCCTCAATGGGTGGCCAATGTGGTTCTAGTACCAAAGAAGGATGGAAAGGTTCAAATGTGCATAGATTATCGAGATTTGAATCGTGCTAGTCCGAAAGATGATTTCCCATTATCGCAATTGATATCTTTGTGGACAATACGACTAAGTTTTCATTGTTTTCACTTATGGATAGATTTTCTGGGTACAATCAGATCAAAATGGCACCTGAAGATATAGAAAAGACAACTTTCATCACACCATGGGGTACATTTTGTTATAAGGTAATGTCTTTTGGACTTAAGAATGCTGGAGCAACCTATCAGAGGGCCATGGTGACCTTATTCCATGACATAATACACAAAGAGATTGAAGTATATGTCGATGATATGATCGCCAAATCTCGATCTGAAGAAGAGCATCTTGTCAACCTGAGGAAATTGTTTGAAAGACTAAGGAAATTCAAACTCAGGCTGAACCCAGCTAAATGTACTTTTGGAGTAAGATCTGGAAAGCTTCTAGGATTCATTGTCAGCCAAAGAGGGATAAAAGTGGATCTGGATAAAGTACGTGCTATTCTGGAAATGCCACATCCTCGTATGGAAAAGGAAGTTTGAGGTTTTTTGGGAAGATTAAATTACATTGCTAGATTTATTTCCCAGCTCACCGCCACTTGTGAGCCCATTTTCAAATTGTTGTGAAAGAATCAAGTGGTAGAATGAAATGAAGATTGTCAGATAGCATTCGATAAAATTAAACAGTATTTAAGAGAACCTCCAATACTGCGTCTGCCAGTCCCTGGAAGGCCTCTTATTATCTATTTGACAATATTAGATGGGTCAATGGGTTGTGTACTTGGACAGTATGATCAAACAGGTAGAAAGGAGCATGCCATTTATTATTTGAGCAAGAAATTTACCGATTGCGAGCAAAGGTACTCCTCTTTGGAACGAACGTGTTGTGCTTTAGCTTGGGCAGCTCACCGACTAAGACAATATATGTTAAGCCATACGACATGGTTGATATCTAAGATGGATCCGATCAAATACATCTTTGAAAAAACCTGCTCTCACAGGAAGAATAGCTCGATGACAAATGTTGTTGTCAGAATATGACATACTTTATATCACCCAGAAAGCTATAAAAGGTAGTGCCCTAGTTGACTTTCTAGCTCACCAACCAGTCGAAGACTATCAGCCAATGTTGCCTGACTTTCTGGATGAAGACATCTCAGCTCTATTTCATGCGGATGAGTATAATTATGAGGTGAACACATGGATTTTATTTTTTGATGGGGCATCTAATGTAATGGGCTACGGCATAGGAGCAGTGCTCATCTCCCCAGAGAATCAATATATACCCATGACAGCAAGACTGTGTTTTGATTGTACTAACAATATTGCAGAATATGAAGCTTGTGCTATGGGAATCCGAGCGGCCATTGAATATAGAGTTAAGATCTTAGAAGTTTATGGCGATTCAGCTCTGGTTGTTCACCAGATAAAAGGCGAGTGGGAGACTAGGGATCAAAAGTTGATTCCATATCAAGCATATATCAAGGGATTGATGGAATACTTTGATGCTATAACATTTCATCACATTCCACGAAAAGATAATCAATTGGTTGATGCTCTTGCCACTTTGTCATCCATGTTCGAACTAAACCAAGAAGGAGAGTTGCCTACAATCAAAATGAAGAGTCATGAACATTCGGCTTACTGCAACTTTATCGAAGAAGAGCCAGATGGCAAGCCTTGGTATTTTGACATTAAACGATACCTCCAAAGTCGAGAATATCCAGAATCAGCCACTGAAAATGATAAGAGAATGTTGCGAAGGTTAGCCTCTGGTTTTGTACTAAATGGAGAGGTTCTGTATAAATGGAATCACGATATGGTACTCCTTCGATGTGTGGAGGCAAAAGAAGCCGAGTTGATATTGCAAGAAGTGCATGAAGGAGCTTTTGGAACACACGTGAATGGGCATTCTATGGCTAGGAAGATACTAAGGGCTGGTTATTTTTGGATGACAATGGAAAATGATTGCTGTAAACATGTGAGAAAGTGTCAGAAACGTCAAATATATGCTGATAACATTAATGTATCACGAACTGCATTAAATGTTTTATCCGCACCCTGGCCTTTTTCCATGTGGGGTATAGACGTCATTGGAGCTATTGAACCGAAAGCATCAAATGGACATCGATTCATATTGGTGGCCATTGATTATTTTACCAAGTGGGTGGAAGCCACATCTTATGCCAATGTAACTAGGAAAGTGGTGGTAAAGTTCATAAAAAAGGAGTTGATTTGTAGATATGGAATCCCTGAAAGAATCATCACTGATAATGCCACCAATTTGAATAATCAGATGATGTTAGAGCTATGTGAAGAGTTCGAGATTAAGCATCATAATTCTTCGCCTTATCGCCCAAAGATGAATGGAGCGGTTGAAGCGGCTAACAAAAATATAAAGAAAATAATTCATAAAATGGTGGTAACATATAAAGATTGGCATGAGATGTTACCGTTTGCTTTGCATGGATATCACACTTCTGTGAGGACTTCAACGGGAGCAACACCTTTCTCGCTTGTGTATGGGATGGAAGCAGTACTACCATTTGAAGTGAAAATACCTTCTCTCAGAGTATTGATGGAGACCAAATTAGAAGAAGCTGAGTGGGTTCAGGCAAGATACAATCAACTCAATCTCATTGATGAGAAAAGGTTAGCTGCTATATGCCATGGGCAGTGATACCAAAATAGAATGAAGAAGGCATTTGATAAAAAAGTTCGTCCGCGAGAGTTGCGTGAAGGAGATTTGGTGGTTAAAAATATCATATATGTTCAGAAGGATCATCGCGGTAAATGGATGTCGAATTATGAAGGTCCCTATGTCGTGAAGAAGGTTTTCTCTGGAGGGGCGCTAATTCTAACAAGAATGGATGGGGAAGAGTTACCGTTACCGGTCAACTCTAACGCAGTTAAAAAGTTTTATGTATAATATGATTCCATAGTCTGGGGAGTGTAATATTTTTGGGTATTGAAATTTATGCGTTGAAATTGTATCTGCATTATCTTGTGATGAAATGAAATTTTCTTTTGAATTCTTTCTTATGCGTTTTGATTGCTAAGTATACACCATGGGTTATCTACAAGATTTTCTCGGGGTCTGAAGGATGTCGTGGGATGAAAATAATAAAAATTGCACAATAAATCATGTTTATGGAATCATTGAATTTATTGATAAAAATAATAAAAAGATTTGACACAATTTTAAAGCTTGGCATAGAAAAATGAATCAAATTGATTTTTTTCACAATAACATATTGGCATGCATGTGTTGGATACCCCTTTGAGCCTTCCATCCCAAAAGAGAAAGCCATTTGCCTCAATAACATGTTTGTTACCCACTAAAACTAAGAGTAAAACATCATATTGGGGCAATCAATCAGATTTTTCATGCGGCTATGAATTTCAAGTTCTTTTCGCTAAAGGCATTAAAAAATTCAAAATCAAAAGAAAAAAGAAACAAAAGTCTGTTAGATTGAAAACCCGCAAAGGGCAATCTAAGCAAAAGATAGGACGATGAAAAAAAAAAGAAAAATGACAAGTATTTGGAATCGTTGGAATCTGTTACGGGAGTTAATCTCTTTTAAAATCAAGCAATCATAATTCAAAATGATATATGGCCATGTTTGTTTATCCTAAAACATCAATAAAAATTCCATTGTACCCTCTTTGGGCCTGAAAAGTAGAAATTTCTTTAAAAAATACCCTAAACAAGGATCATCGGCATGTTGGAATTCAGTCTAAGATAAGAGATCTATCAAAAAAAAAAAGGCGCATCAAAAGCTCCCAAGTCAGAAGTTAAGAAAAGAAATTCAAAAGGAAAATGTGTCATCAGTTCAAATAAGGATGAATAGCAAATAAAAAGGAAAAAGGTGATCTCAGCAAGAACATGGACTGCTTCGTGCAATACTTGGTTGATGATCTTTGTTATAAAAAATGATGATAACAGGTAAACAGTTTTTGAGCCTGTATATTCTTTTTCTTCAAAACCTTTTAAACCCTGACCACGTTACAAGCCATATAAAGTCCATATTGATTGAAGAATGATTGTCGATGATTTTCCAGAGAATAACCTTGCAACAGAGGAATGCGGCCGCCAATACAAGTCAAGTTGTAAGAAAAGTGTCTTTTGTGGAAAGGATGATACAAATTTGCCAGCTGAATAAGAGTGAAATAGTGTCATTAAAGCATAAATAATGGGGCAATCCTTTCTTATATGTGTCTTTCCCACATTTTTTCTTCACCCTAGCCCGAAATATTCATTGAAATCGGGGACACTTTCATGTGATTCAATCAGCATCAGTTGATTTTCTTAAGTATGCAGCTTTCTCCACGTAAGTTGCATTACCTCGGTTTCCCACTAAATCTATTTTTACCCATCTATTCCTAACAAAATTGGTTATCCCTTTGAACCTTAATCTCCCATTTTTCAAAAATAATTAGGGCAACTCTGCTCGTTTATGGTCAGCTCTCAAAGAGTATGAAAGATTTAAAATAAAGTTACACCCCATACTTGGGGCAACTCCATTGCCTATTTGAAGTTTAACATTTCTTTACCGTATGTTTGTTTATCCACCCATTCCGACACATATGCATCAAATGTTAGAGTTGATCGTATTAATAATTTTGTGTCAAGCGTTAAGATTTGTTAATGTTTTTCCCAAAATGAAAGTTCAAAGTTCAATCAATGAATTCAATGATTCCATAAAAATATTTGGTTTAAAGAGAGGAGCAAAATAGCAAATCAAAATCCTCAGGCATTAAAAGTAAAAAAATCTCATGTGAGTCAAAATTTCATGCATCAGCATAAAGTCATGCATTCATTCCCCAGTGGAAAAGTCAAACCTGCCAAACATCTGAAAAAATATATCATGCATTCATAGATGCATTCAAAGCAAAGGCAAATCATAGATTCTCATGCATTCAAACATGCATTCATTCAAGAAGAAATCATAAATTATTTTTTTTTTAAAAAGTGGTTTCATGATCCTCTGATACAAGATCTAGTGAGAAATTATCCCCTGATTCAAAGTTTTGATATGTTGATCCCCTGCAGAAGTAAGGTCACATTTGATTTTGGCACTTGATCCCCTGCAGAAGCAAGGTCTTGGCCATTCTTTACTTTTTGACTCCCTGATGAAGCAAAGTCACGACTCTTCTTTGATATGTTGATCCCCTGCAAAAGCAAGGTCACATTTGATTTTGGCACTTGATCCCCTGCAGAAGCAAGGTCTTGGCCATTATTTACTTTTCGACTCCCTACAGAAGCAAGTCACAACTCTTCTTTGATATGTTGACCCCCTGCAAAAGCAAGGTCACATTTGATTTTGGCACTTGATCCCCTGCAGAAGCAAGGTCTTGGCCATCCTTTACTTTTCAACTCCCTGCAGAAGAAAAGTCACAACCATTATTTACTTTTCGACTCCCTGCAGAAGCAAAGTCACATCTCTTCTTTGACATGGTGATCCCCTGCAGAAGCAAGGTCACATTTGATTTTGGCACTTGATCCCTTGCAAAAGCAAGGTCTTGGCTATTGTTGGACTTCCTGCAAAAGCAAAGTCATAACTTTTCCTTGAGATGTTGATCCTCTGCAAAAGAAAGATCTCTGTTTTTCTTTTCAGCACATGATGATACCCGAACAAAATCAGTGTCTCTATCTTTACTTGAGTTTTTACTTTGATAACATGATTTTTTTTCTCAACTTTTCATATTATCATGTAAAACTTAAGTAAAAAGGGACAACTGTCAACACCCAATTTTGTCCAGGTAATCTTTTAAATTAAAAATACGATAATAAAATAAAATAAAGAAATAAAAAAATAAAATTTTTTGAATTTTTCCATTACAAAAAATAATTAATAGTAAAAAAACGAAAATAACAAAAAAAATAAATAAAAAAATATATAAATTGGAAACAACAGAATCTAAGAATAAAAAAAAACAAAATAATAAAAATAACAAGAAAAGAAATCTGTTTTCAAACTATTTCCTTCATTTGCACTTTCAAAATAAAAATAAAGATAATAATAAAAAAAGAATCAGTCAATCTCACTCAATCTTAACTTCCTGTCGTAACCTAAATCACGACGGGACGGCGATCCAAAAAAAAATTTTATAAGAATAGTTTGAAAATTTAAGGAAAGGAGTCGCCACCATAGTTTATTAGGAAAACTATAGAAAAACCAAAATTAAGGGTATGGTCTGCGAAAATCGAGTCTAGATCCGGAGTCGGTTACGTGTGGGGAAGGTGTTAGCACCCCCACAACGCCCGTTCTATGACGGTACCTTTAATTAAATAA
>Ga0209700_108416_pt1 | contig 13231 bp, 9 predicted proteins | sample SiratroredBW_FD_187528 | JGI IMG/M metagenome (GOLD analysis project Ga0209700, IMG submission 187528) | Root nodule microbial communities of legume samples collected from California, USA - Siratro red BW (SPAdes) (version 2) | ecosystem: Host-associated > Plants > Roots > Nodule | place: USA... | reverse complement strand
TTTTTTTTTATATTTTTTTTTTTTTTTTTTTTTTCATTTTTCTCACCATTTCGTGTTTTGTCATTTGTAATTATGTCTTTGGTTTGTGATCTGTCTCACTTTTTTCTCATCAAATTTTGTAGTTTGTACTCATGTTCGTAGTTAGTTCGTTATAGATGTGATCTGAGTTTGTACTCACAATTGATATTTCATTTTGGTATTATTCTCTCTTATAATTATTTGAATTATGCAATGCCTATATTCTAAATTACATAACCTTCAAATCCAATATTGGAAATAATCAAATGTTTTCTCTCATATTTCAATCTCTAAACCGGTCACATTGTTTTCCCCTTGTTTTGATAGAATAAAAGGAATACTCTTTAGTGTTTAGGGTTTGATATTAATTTTTCATAATCATCGCATAGAATTTTTTATTAAAAAAAGAAAATATAAATAAATTTTGACTTATCAAGATGGTGACTCTGCATGATGAAAGATATTTAATGTTTCTAAAATAAACAAATGAAGGGAGCTTAAATAAAGATAGTCAAATGGCCATACTTTAAAATCTTCTATAAATAGTAAAGATGTCATATCAAACAAAAACAACCACGCCACCTCTTCTTTCAATCCAAACCCATTTTGATCTTTCATTTTCTTTTCTTCTACGTAAACTACAATATCATTTTAAGGTAGGACTTGTACAAAATATGTTCCCTAGTTTTCAAAAATCTCGTACATACCCATAGTTTGAGATCTTATGAAAGTGTGGGAAAAAGAATGACTTTTCTCCATTATGTCGTGATTCTTCATATATACATGAAATTATTATCGTATTAAGTGTGATATGATTCGATATGGTAAGCCCATAAATTGGGTGGAATCAAATTGACATGAAGAATATCATATTAAATATATATGTAAAGTTTGAGAGTCTCATAGTTACTCTCTCCAAGGGGTGAGAAAGTATTATCATATTAAAAGAGTTATGATTGGATATAATAAGATCATAATTAGTAAATTGAGTCACTATCTAAATGGTAGATACAGCAATACAAGTATTCATGTTTCTAGTAGCATGTTCTTTAGAATATATTTTATTTTATTTATAAAGTATTAGGCTAACTAAGGACTAAGGGACCCATTTTTTTTTTTTATATGATAATAGGAAGAGGCAATATTCTGTGAGAAAGAATGAAAAGTTGACCACCGACCCAAGTGGCAATCGGAGAATGCGGTGTGTGGTTCATCACCACATGTCTTCTTTTCTTTGCGGCTATTTGATGAAAGCAAAGTTTCATGCCTTAGTTAATCAACAATTTTTTATAGTATATTTCATGAAAGCAAAGTTTCAGGCCACAGTTTAAGGAAATTTGTATTTCAAGAAATCTTGTAACATTCAAATTCAAAGTATTCATGTTTTATAATTTTTTTACTATATACACGTACATATTTACAAACACACGTTATACTGTTAAGAACTCGTATAAATATAATATAATATTCTTTTACCTGTTTTCTCTATTACATAATTGTTATATATTACTTTTTTTTTATGTATGTGGTATAAGCTTAATTAAAATTTAAACATTTCATAACTTTGGATATTTTTATTTGAATATATAATAAAATTAAGTTTTATATCTTTTTAATTAAATATTTACAGGTTCATTCTGTTGTTAATTGGGTTAATATAGTTATTCTTTTGTATCGTCATTACATATGAAAAAAAAAAATAATAAACTATATAACTAAATTTTAAGTTCTTTGTAAATTTTGGAATTTTTAAGTAAGATTTTATTCAAAATTTTGGTTTCATTAAATGTCCAATTTTTTTTTTTATATTTTTTAATACTATCAATTAAGGTAACATGATTGATTTTGTGTTTTCAAACACATTATCATTAACTTAGATAATAAGAAAATCTTTACAATGTGTATTTATATATGATTAATTTAATTTTTTGTTTTAATATTTAATTTAAAACAATAAAACTATATAATCTTTTATAAAAATAATTAAGATTCTAGATATTTATTCTTGTTATTGGCACTGATAGTGTGACCGCAAATTGAAACAATATGACTTGACTTCATGACAAAATAAAATTAAACTTACATATGTCACCAGTAAACAATAATAATAATTTAAGGTAATAATGGGTCTTCTCAAAGTGCAAAACCAAATAATTAATACTTAATTAAAAAACATAATCAAATTAAAACTTAATTAAGCTTTAATTGAATGAGTTATTACATTAAACTAATTATTAATCATTTTCATTTATGAGAGATATAGAAAATCAAATAAAATTAATTTTGATTTACTGCAATGGCGACAAAAGATTCCGATTATGAAATCTGCATTCCATGTCTGCATTACATTGCTGTGTGGTGTGGCCCACTTTTCCTTTTCCTTCTGACGATGTCGTTTTCAGCTTCCAAACTGAACTAATGAACAACGCCAACCTCCACCAGCACCGTGCCATAGGAGCCACTGTGATCTCCTTCACCTTTACTTTCTAAGCCTTAATATTATTATTAATATTCATATAAATAAAAATTAAAACTTTACACAAATAAGCTCAACATAGCAAAAGCTTTTCATTGATTCATCTATTCATTCATTTCCTCTGTTTTCAGCATTTACACTCATGTGATTCACACAAGACGAAGGCTTTTCCACTTTCTTCACTGCCCAGCTTCCGTTCTCTCTTCCTTAGGGTTTACAAGCTTTCAGAAAGGGAACTCCATTGATTCTGTTCTTCTGGGTCGGAAAAATGAAGAGGGGTAGTAAAGTAGACCTTTTTGTTCTACCCAACAGGCTCACACTGCTTCAGATTTTCATAGGGGTGATGCTCTTTTACTTACTCTTCATGAGCTTCGAAATCCCTCTTGCTTTCAAAGCCGGGTTGGGTTCCGAAAATGGCGCTGTTTTCATCACCGACGCATTGCCCATGCCCGTGCCGCTGTTGCTTGAAGAACCGAACCATGGGGTACAAATTCGCGGACCCAGAGGGTTGAAGTTGGAGAAAGTTTCCTCCTTGAGGTTCAACGGGAGCTTCTCGGAGGGTTCGGAGCTGCACAAGGTGGCGCGGCACGCGTGGGTCGCTGGGGAGAAGCTCTGGGGGGATGTGGAGAGTGGGAAAGTGAAGAGCTTTGCGAAGTTGACGGTTGAAAACGGGTCGGACTCGTGCCCGAATTCGGTTTCGGTTTCTGGGACGGAGTTTCGGGGGAAAGGGGTGATGGTGCTGCCATGCGGACTGACGCTGTGGTCGCACGTGACGGTGGTGGGGACGCCGCGGTGGGCTCATGCGGAGAGGGACCCTAAGATAGCGGTGGTGAGGGACGGGGATGAGGCGGTGATGGTGTCGCAGTTCATGATGGAGTTGCAGGGGTTGAAGGCTGTGGACAAAGAGGAACCGCCGAGGATTCTGCATTTCAATCCGAGGTTGAGAGGGGATTGGAGTGGGAAGCCTGTGATTGAGCAGAACACTTGCTATAGGATGCAGTGGGGTTCTGCTCTCAGGTGCGAGGGGTGGAAGTCTCGTGCTGATGAGGAAACTGGTGAGTGTTGTTCTAAGGCTTTTTAAACGTGTTATTATTTTATTATCATCATTTGTCTGCTAATTAAATTTATAGGATAGGACAAAGGTTGGGTGAAGTGTTGTTGTTCATGTTTTGAGTGTTGATCTCTGATCAGAATTGAAGTTTCACTCTGATAATGTGCGTGGACGTTTGGTGGCAAGTGTTTTGAGATGAGGAGTTTGCCGATTGTGGGGGTTAGGAAGTCGATTTTGGGGTTTTCATTGTAATGACAATGGGGGAACTCTTTGGTTCGTGAATTGGTTTTAAAATTGGGACTGTTTGTTGTGTCAGATGGAAAAAAGAAAGCAGCTTTTGATGTGATTCTTTCTTTTTACATTATTGAACCATTGTGTTTTGGTTTTTAACTGAGCCAAATGGCATTGGGGAGTCCGTGTAGCCCACCTCACATGGTGGGATGTCTTGTTGTTGACAATGGGGACATTCTTTTGTTCATTGGAGTTGATTTTAGGGGACTGTCTGTTTTTGAGTTGGAAATAACAAAAAGGCTTTAATTTTGATCCCATCTTTTCATTGTTAAACTATGGTGTCAAACTATGTAAGTTTGACTATTTTGACCTGGTCTTTAACCGAACAAATGTAGCTAACTTCCCCTAGTGGACTAAGGCGTTAGTTGTTGTTGTCTATGATGACTTTGGAAGCATGACTTGATGAATGTCAATGGATCTCGAATTTAAATTTAGAAGAGAAGAACTAGAAGATTTTCATTCTGTGATCTTCAATTTGATTCTCTTTAGTGAATGTGGACATCTTGCATGCTTGCTTGCATTTTCTTTAACTGCTGCATGTCTTAATTCAGGGGACATTATTTGTCTTTGCTGTAAAAATTCTTATTTTTGTGAAGTTGATGGACATGTAAAATGTGAAAAGTGGATTCGTGATGACAACAATCGTTCTGAAGAGTGGAAGGCAACATGGTGGTTAAACAGATTGATAGGACGAAAAAAGAAGGTGGCAGTTGATTGGCCATATCCTTTTGCAGAGGGTAAGTTATTTGTTCTCACCATAAGTGCTGGCTTGGAAGGTTACCATGTTAGTGTGGATGGAAGGCACGTGACATCCTTTCCCTATCGCACGGTGGGTTCACTAATCTTATCTTCTACTTCTGGAGGAATGCATGAATATCTTACATGTTTGTGTTATATTCACATTTCACAGGGATTTGCTCTTGAGGATGCTACTGGACTATCCATAAATGGGGATGTTGATGTGCACTCTATATTTGCTGCTTCCTTACCTACATCACATCCTAGCTTTGCTCCTCAGATGCATCTTGAATTGCTTCCTCAGTGGAAAGCTCCTCCTCTTCACAATGTGAATGTGGATCTTTTCATTGGTATTCTTTCTGCTGGAAATCATTTTGCTGAAAGGATGGCTGTGAGGAAGTCCTGGATGCAGCACAGGCTAATCAAATCTTCACATGTTGTGGCTCGATTTTTTGTAGCCTTGGTAAAGGATCTCTGCATCTTCTACACCCAAATAATGATAAAAAAAACTATAATCACATGGTGTTTTTGATCTTACTGATTTTCCGTTTTTCATATGATAGCATGCAAGGAAGGATATAAATGTGGACATAAAGAAAGAAGCAGAGTATTTCGGTGATATTATTATAGTCCCATACATGGATCATTATGACCTTGTTGTGTTGAAGACCATAGCTATCTGCAAATATGGGGTGAGTGACGGGAGGGAGTTGAATATTGCTTATTTATTACACATTTTAATATTTTATCATCTTTTAGCTTGCATAATCATTTACCGTTATTGAATATGCTTCTTGCAGATTCATACAGTGGCTGCTAAGTATATCATGAAGTGTGATGATGACACATTTGTCAGAGTGGATTCTATCGTAAATGAAGTAAGACAAGCCCAAACTGATAGAAGTCTCTACATGGGAAATATGAATTATCACCACAGGCCTCTTCGCTACGGGAAATGGGCTGTAACTTATGAGGTACAATTTTCATATCGATTGCTCTTGAAGTCCGCATCTCTATTTTGAAATCTGTTTATAATCACACAGTTTGCCTTTGTTACTGTAATTATCATGAAATGTTATAGGGTGGTCTGAGTGTAGCAGAATTTGAACTTTTCATTACTGGTTGTAGGTTTACTGATTGTTTCTTTTATAACAAAAAAAATCTATCCCTTTTATTTGAGTGTTGTTAATGTTGGTTCTCATTTTTCCCCATTTAGCCAAAATCAGTTTATTAGTGGCCTTGTTACTTATAGCACACTATGTGTCCAAAGTTTGAATAAGGATCTATTTTTTAATAGCAGCCATAACAGCACTAGAGTAAACTTCCAAAAGTTCATTTTTGCCCTCTAAACAGCATGATTTTGGGAGACTTTTAGGGGCAAAGCTGAGATCTCTCTCCCTTCTTAGAATCTAAGAAAAGCTCATTGGGTGTATTATCCTTTTTGCTTCTTTCAATTGTGCAACACCAGCACTATTCAGCCCTTCCCTACCTATCTCCAGTAGTATTTCCCACAACACCCACCTTCATTCATTTCTCCACTCAGAACTCTGAATTATCCCTAGTCTGAATTCTCAACCTTCGGGGTTCTTTTCTCTGCAACATCCTTTTTCTCTTTTTATTGTATGTTTATTTGAAATATGAATGTTTTGAATTTGGTTTGTTTCCTTTGCCGTTTTGCTGTCTCCTGGTGTATTTTGCTTAAAACCTATGGCATTTTATTGTTAAAAACATATCATTTTGACCTTTTTTTAAATTGTGGAGGCATTTCTGACCCTTTTTTCTCTGTCCTTTACTTTCAGGAATGGGTAGAGGAAGCGTATCCTATCTATGCCAATGGTCCAGGTTACATAGTCTCTGCTAACATTGCTGAATTCATTGTATCTGAATTCGAGAAGGGCAAATTAAAAGTATGCAATGTTTACAAACCACATTTTCTTGACCATCTATTCCTGATTTCTATCTGCTACTCTCTACCTTCTGCATTGGTGTATATGTGCATGCATGCATATGGATTTGTTAATATCTCAGTTTTTATTAATTCTGACATACACTGAAGGAAGTTGTTGGCTGTTGTTGATGAGACAATTAACCAATTTGAACATGGTGCAGTTATTTAAAATGGAGGATGTGAGCATGGGAATGTGGGTGGAGCAGTTCAACAGCACAAGAGCAGTAGTAGAGTATGTGCACAACTTGAGGTTCTGTCAATTTGGGTGCATTGAAGAGTACTACACTGCACATTACCAATCACCGAGACAAATGACATGCATGTGGGAAAAATTGCAACATCAAGGAAAACCACTCTGTTGCAACATGAGATGACAAATGTGATAGGTATAGGTGATGTGTACAACAAGATGAAAGTGACAGAAAATGCACAGCTAGTTTAGGCAAGATCCATGATTATAATATATTTCTGTATATAAGCACTTTTTCTGAAGAGGGGGTTTTGGGGGATTTTACTTGAAAATGGTGAGGATACTTGTGCCAAGTTTTTATGCTTGTGGTTTCCCCCTATTTTGATCCATACCCCTCAACCTAAAAGGATAGATGGTGTAGGTATATCATGGTATATCTTACAGAGAGTTGAAGTTGGATGTTACAGGATTCTGGTAAAGGAACAAACCCATGGTTTGTAAATTTGTAACATGGAGCAAAATGGTGCAGAAGCTGAATAAATTACTTCTCTACATTCACTTCATTTTCATAGGTTCTTTCATGCGTTAAACAGGTTGCTATCTTTCACCTTGAAGAGGTATTTACTGAGTGGATTATATTTCTCTGAAGAGAAAGATTGTATTTTAGAAGATAAAATGCACTTATAACTGTTGATTAGAAGATTAATGGTTGGAATTTGACATAAAATCAATACACATTTACACTGTTTTTTTGTGGTGAATAATTTAAATTGTGATAAAAGATTATATTTAACTACTGACATTTAAAGAAAAAAATATTAGAATCTAATTTAAAAATGGATAAAAAAAATTAAGAATTAAAAGAAATAGATGTTTTATTTATTATATTTATATTTTCATGTACATGTAATAGAAAAAACTACCATTTCATTTTCATTGTCAACTCTGACAAACTAAGTAAAGATAAAGATATTTATATATATTTACTGGTTACATTATATAATAGAAATGGTTCAGGTGAAATTTAGGATGATTCTCGTACCAAAAGTATGCATATTTTGGTCTACGTAAACTTTTTAGGCATATGTTAAGAATTACATCCACATGTTTATACTTTGTTGACGATTTTATTTATATAAATTATTTATTTTATTATTATATATGACTATGAAAATGCACATATTCAAATTCTCATATTCTCAACTTACTTTCTGTTTTTCTTTTCCCAAAAAGTAAATATATTATTAAAATGTAATAATACATTTCATAATATGTAAAATGTAATAATATTTAAATTACATATTTCAAATGATATTATTTAAGATTACACGTTCCAAAATATACACTTTAAATTCAGAAATATATTTGGCACATTTTGAAATTCATAGGAGTAAATTTACAGCAGTGTAGAATGCAAAACCCTAAACAGAAACACCCTATTATAACTTGTAGTATTGCCTATTATAAGTTGTAGTACGGGCAGGAATAAAACGAATCAAAATGAAACAAAAGTGATCAATTTTATCATCATTATACATGTTTAAAATTGGAACTACCATTTAAGATAAGATAGTCTTTTATTCAATGTAGGCTATTTTGAACTTTTTCAGGTTGGATACTTCCAATCATGTTTCATTATTCTATATTCTTAATTTTTAAATTAATACATGGAAAATGTATTACCATAGTAATTACCCAAAATTCAATTTTCATTATACTTATAATACTTATATCAAGACATTCAATTCACTCTTCTAAGTTTAAAATTATATTCTATATCAATTAACTCTTGTGTATTTATACTTTGTAGATGTGCATATCTTGATCTATTGGTGGCATAGATGAAACTTGAAGGTGTGAGAGTGCCCTATTGCTATAAGAATAAATATGTAGGCTTTAAGCTTGGTGCACCTTCTCAAGTGATAGGGATAAAGCAGAAAAAAAGGGGACTTCACAAAAGTTAGAGATTCTTTATTAGTGGATGGAGACTAAAGCTTGGGAATCTCATTCCATATCCCTTCTTCGTTTTTTACCAATCCACAGTCACAGCTTTCTACAGGTTCACACTTTAATGGGTTACTTTCTTATGAAAAAAAAAAAAAAAAGAAAGAAAGAGGTGCAATAAATTCTTATATATGGTCAAAATAGAGCTTAAATAATGTTAATTTTTTTAATATGAGAGGTAGCAACACATTAAATTTTTGAGAGATAAATTTTTGTTCGATTATCACATAATATACTCTTTGGAAGAGCCAAAGAATGATAAGCATAATCAAGTTATAAATCCAAAATTAGTCTCACTGTTAACTTGAAAAAAAAAAAAAATTCTATCTAAGAATCAATTACACTAGTTATAAAGGTTAAAAGAAAGTATATGTCAAGGGAATTAATGTTTTCAAGATGTAAAAATACAGAGAATGGTTTTACCTATTTGATCGAAATGTTTTTTTTTCATGGACATTTCTAAGAATATAATTTGTGTGTGGTTGATTAAAATAACTTTTTCGTAGATTAAAATTGATTTTTTTACCGACAAATTTATAGAAACTCTAGTACATAATTTCTCTATACTTTTATTTTCACTTGTGTAGTCTAATCACTGCTCTGTTAATATTGACATTCCTTAATCATTCTTAGGAATCAAACTCTTAACAACTTGAACTACGGTAATTGACATGCAGATAAATTCCATAAATAAAATATTTGGCATTCACCAAATTCTGAACACATAAATGAACTGAGAGAGGGTTCAAATTACAAGCTGCATGTGCACACATCTGTCACCAAAGGACACAAGCAATGAATGGCCAAATTCATTTAACCAGAAAGTCAGACTTAACCTTCTCCATAACCATCAAAGTTTGTGAAACCCTTCAGAAACATTTGCTTGGTCACTTGTTATGTCAAGATAACCTACAAGAAAAACCAAACCAGAGACCATGCCACTGAATACATCAACCAAGCAACCCCTGAAAATAGAAGGGTCAAAAAAAAGCAACTTTAGCATTGGCAATCACTAATGAATAATAAATAGATAAAGGGACAAGGAGAAATTGCTTACCATTTCTAAAACCATTATTGAAAGATGATATGAAGTAGCAGTCTGTTGTGGTGTTAATCCCATTAGGACAGTTGCAGATGAAGGAGTTAAAGGCAGCATTATATCCACACACTCCATGGCTCCTTTCACAAGCATCACATGAACCAGGATAGTCATTTGTGACACTGAACTTGTACTTGAGTGCTATTCCATAGTTCCACTTTTCAGGATCCGATTGTTGATCATTGAAGTTGTAGAACCCCGTGTAGGAAGGACATTGCAGCTTCTGCAGATCCATTTCAAAGGATGGTCCAAGATTAACTGGTGTGTAAACACAGCATGTTGAGATAGGGAGGTTGATGGTGCTAATAGGCCTGCATGAATATAGGAGGCTGCAAATTGGTGTGCCTTGGTCACATAGAAGCTTAGAGTTGTTGCTTCCATCATCGTAGCCATTGGATTGGCATATGGATGAGGAGTTCATTGCACAGTCTACTAGAGCAAAGATGGTTTTATCAGCAAAAGTGAAAGGGGCGTCCCAGTTTAAGCCAAAGCCTTTGCTAGGGACAGTGCAAGAGCATGTTGACATGGTGGGATCTGAGATGTGTAGGACTTGGTTCTCATAGTCAATTGAGGTAATAGGGTAGGAACCTGTGTGAGTGGTGAAGGTGAGTTTTTGTTCGCTGCATGTCACATGTGGTTGGAAACGAGGGTCACCACAACCAGGGCCACTTCCAAAAGGGTACTTGAGAGTTTCTTTGCCACAGTTTCTCTGGCAGATTTGAGATGAGATCAGAGAAGGGTGTAGAAAAAGGAAAATGGAGAGAAGAAAAACTGAAGGGTGGCAAAAATCCATTGTTGTTGAAGGGCTGAGGGAGAATAAGGATTGGAAAAAATGGTGAAGCAAGAACAAGTTTGATGCTGTTGTTATAGCCTCTAGCAAGCACATGAATAATGACTTTCTGAGAAGAAACAATAAGGAACTTGCACTTTTGTTTTATAAGGATTTCTTTAATGCAGTTTAACATTTTGATCCATGATTATTCTTCTAGTAGTAGTATTAGATTAATCAGAGGTTTTGGTTCTGCTAGTTGTTATTATCACTATTTTTGTCAGCACTTTAATTACAATTCGGATTTGGTCTCTACCTTAAGCTATTGCATGTTTTTTAATTTAGAATTTGAAATTAAAGAAATTAAATGTTGGACACATTAATTGTTTCACATCTCTAACTATGGCAAATCACATGATCATGTGCTAAACCAGACCTGTTAGGAGCACCAACACAAGTCACAGGCAACTTTGTTTGCAGTCTAAAACCTTTGACTTTCATTATTCTATATCTAAAGCTAGCCATGTATAACCTTTCATTCAGAAAGATTAAGATAAAGAAAAACTTAATTGCAAATATTTATTTGGTTTAGTTAATTTAAATCTTGAGGTAAATGATCAACCTTTTCAATATTTTAATATATTAATTAACTAAACTAACCAATCCACTAACCCTCAAGTAAAAGTAGACTAAAGGCATACTAGTGCTTCATGATTAACTCAACACAATGTTTTTTAACATTGTTAAGTGTGGAAAAAAAAATTCTTAGGAAGTTCGAAAAATGTGTTTACACACACACACACTTATTCACTACTCAGTCCCCAAAACAAGGGTGACCAAACATTTGTGCTTTAGAAGATTTATACTAAAATATACAAATAGAATATTACACTAATGATTACATTTGTATTTTTCATCTGCTTTTCTCCAATCCCAATATTTTTTTTCTTGATATTATTATCCAATTATCATCCACTAATCAATTACTTAGTGCCTTCAGAACAAAAGTTGGTGGAAGGAGGAATATTTAAAACGCAAATAACTTTAGATGAGAATATATTCATCTCTTCTTTTATCTCATCTATGATCATACCTTTCACTTTATGTGTTTATCTCATTTTTTTCCCATCTCATTCACACTTCTACAATTCAACATAATTCTTTTATCTATATGAACATTTCTTATGTAGCCAATGGTTTTGAGCTCGTTATACAATATTTCCATCATGTGATTATTCTCGACTTCACATGCACGCTCTAATTCTTGCTGAATATTCTGTCTATATATGATTTTTGCTTAACAATTACATCAATTGCTAACAGCAAAAAAAAAAATGTTCATTCAATGGAAACAAAATAAAGGGAGAAAAACTACACTCCTCTCTTTTAAGATGCTTGGATTGTTCTCTTATTCTCTCTTATGTTTCTTTTCGAAAACATTCGCAATTTAAAACTTGAAACATCTAGTAGTGGTAAATTATCCAAATCTATCACCGACACAAGAGAATATACACTTTCTTAAAATGATATAATAAATTACGAAACTTCTTGGGTGTAGTGAAAACTATGAAAGTGTCTCCCAATAATATTTCATCTTTTTCTAGAGCTTTCAATTTCTCTAGTAACTAATTCGAATATTTTATTCGTATCTTTAATATTTAAGAAGGAAAATTAAAATTTTAAATACATGTATGGTTTACATTAGAATTATTTTATCTTCTAAGATCACATATATAATAGATATTCAAAACTAGGTTTTTCTTCCTTTTTCCATGGTTTACATTAGAATGTATTTTAAATATTTATTTCATCTTCTAAGATCACATAACAGATATTCAAAACTATTATTTTTTTTTCTTTTTTTTCATGGTAAAAGGAGGAAGTATATATCCATTATGTTGTTTTTTATTTATAAGATTTCAACTTAAGATATTCATACTCAATATCACTTAAGCGAATTTAATGCATTAATATTGGTTACTAACTAGTAGTCATGTTGAAAATTACTACAATAGGAAAATATCTAAAATGCGCTATTTACACTAAATAGATTATTTGAAAAATCAATTATGTTTGGGAATGAAAACCTCTTAAATTTTGACTATGTATAGTAGCAAGGAATCCGATTTATTGAGGTAACAAAATGATGAATATAACTTGTAAATCAAAATAAGAGAAGAAAAAGAGGCACTTACTCTCTGTTACAAAATATCTGTTTTCAGAAACCCTAAAAATTCAAAGTGAATAATGGAAGTGGCTCAAAAAGAAAGAAAAGAAAAAATCCATAATTGGTTTTACAGTAGATTGAAAGAAACTAAAAAAATAATGTAACTAACGTAATTTGTTTCTAAAATTTTTAATTTCAGCAGAACAATACAACAAAAAGCACCAGTGGTCTAGTGGTAGAATAGTACCCTGCCACGGTACAGACCCGGGTTCGATTCCCGGCTGGTGCAGAGTTCTTCTTTTACATTTTTATTTCAGAGATGTTATTTTAAAACGAATTTAACACTTTTTTAAAAGGTATTATGAGAAAATTTTAACATCTTTCCAAAATATAATTTCGAAACACCTTTTAACGAGATCTACTATTATTAAATAAATGGTCTTTATAAAAACGTTTAATTTCTTTTTTTTTTTTTTTTCC
>Ga0209700_108415_pt1 | contig 13233 bp, 7 predicted proteins | sample SiratroredBW_FD_187528 | JGI IMG/M metagenome (GOLD analysis project Ga0209700, IMG submission 187528) | Root nodule microbial communities of legume samples collected from California, USA - Siratro red BW (SPAdes) (version 2) | ecosystem: Host-associated > Plants > Roots > Nodule | place: USA... | reverse complement strand
TTTTTTTCTTTCCTTGATCTTTTTTTTTTTGTGTTTTTGATCTTGTAGGGATATGGATCTTTCTTATTGCGAGATTTACCATTTGATGCCATAGAATTATGCATTTATGAGCAGCTCCGAATTGGGTATAAATTTGCGGTAAGCTTACTATTTTAAGTGTCAATTGATTTTAAGTTGTTATTGGTTTTAAACCATCTATTAAACAATGATGCGTTTGGTTTCATGTAAAATTGTATATATCTCATTTTGTCTGAGTTGAAGAAAAGTAGTGCATAAAATTAGTAAGGTTGTGCTCATTAGAATTTTTCTGATGAATATTAAATTGTTTATCGAATTTATGGCATCAATTTATTAGATATTATTGTAATTAGCTCAGGAATAAGGATTTTGGTCCATTAGTTAGTTGCTTTTTAATTTCAAACAGATAAATTAGTATTATAAGATTATTACAGCAGAGGCTCTTTCTCTTTGCTTGAATATAAAATACCATTTGAAAACCAAAGGGATTTCATTCCAGGTAAACAACTTTTGAGTGCGGGACTTGTTACAAATTAGGTGCTGAGAGATGCAATAAAGTTGGGTAAACAGAATCCATTTCATACCAAATTTTAAGAAATCTTATGAGAAATCTTATCTCGTTGGAAGACACTCAATTATAGAGTGAATTTTATATAATTCTAACTCAAAACCTTGGGTTAGTTGCATGTGTTAAATATGTCTCTATCATTTTTCTAAGTTTCCTATCTTGATTGTTAAGAGTTTGAAGTGACGCTATTTTTTTTTTGGAAAATGTAGAGATAGTTTTGGGAATGTTCTCTCTATGTTCTTCAGTTCTTTGATAGAGTGTTTTGGCCAGTGCCAAGTTAAATTCTGTTGTGAATTAGATATCCTAGAGAAGATTAGTTAGATATTAATAGGGGGAATTAAGAGGAAAAAAATACATTTTATTGGGTTATCATTTGTATATTGAACTTTTGCTCTTTGTGACAAGATAAATCCTTTATGAAGGAAAAATCCTTGGAGGAGAGATATCACTCCTATTTTCTGTTTTTCCTTTCAATTTAATAAAATTGTTTTTTCTCCCATTTCTATTATTGGTTCCTAACAAATTTCTTGCTTAAAGTCTATAAATGTATCTTTGCCCCTAATATTTTTTAAGGAATGGTATTGTTTTGTTGCTTGTCTTTGATGTGAAGCTCTTGGCTGTTTCATTCTGAGTTTTTGAGATTGGAGAGTAAGGTTAAAAAATATTTAAAGTGAACCAAATTGATATTGAACTGAATTGAATTGCATAAAAAAATTTATTTGTTTAAAATAGAAACTGCACTGAATTGTTCTACTGATCTAGTTTTAAAAAATTGAATTACTTTTGAATTGCTTGAATTAAATTGAACAATAACTTATGATATTGGAAAATATACTTCAAGATAGGATGTTTACTGGTAATAATCTAAACAATTCATATAACTCAAGCAATTTAGAACAGTTCAATTTAGTTTAGTTCATTCAAATTGTGCTACAGTTTGGTTCAATTCATTTAAACCATTATAAAATTCAATTCAGTTCTCTTAATCCAGTTTTAAAGTTTGGTTCAGTTTTATAATAGTTCAGTTCAATTCATGCATTTTGCTCACTCCTATAGCTTTATAATATTACTGAGTCCTTAAATATTCCTTCTTGTATTTTCTTTTTCGTTCACTCTATTTTAGATGATATCTTCTCTGCATATTTGTACTTTGCCATCTTTTTCGTCTAATAAAGTTTTCTATCTACAACAAAAGGCTCTCTAGAGCTTCTTCATTGTTTCTGAATTTTTGCTTTTTTGCAGGCGAAAAGAAACCCTAATGATGTGGAGAATGCTATGCTTGGGGCAGTGGCTGGTACTACATATCCATTAAAACCTCTGTTGAAATATTCATTATGCTTTGATATTTATGTTCATGCTTCAAGTACATTTACTTCCTGGAATTGATGGCAAACTTGCATGGCTGAAGTCATATGGAATTTCTATTCTTTTTTTACCTTGGTTTCTAGTAAAAGGTTATCACAATCAGCAATGTTGCATATAATTTTTATATATTAGCTCTCGGTCCTTATTTTTCTAACTTTGCCATGTATTTTTTTGTGAAAGCTAAACTATTTCATAATTGGCTGACCCTGCAAGTAGGTAAAAAGTGCCATTAAAGGGAAGATAGTATGTCATTTGCAACATGCGGAACCAATTATTTAATCTAGTAGCTAGGCCGTAAGGAAGCAGTATTACTGCCAAAATTAGCTTCAAAGCAACCTATTTTTCGATGTTTTATGCTGAAATACTATCCTGCCCAACTTGATTTATTTGAACTGAGAATGGTAAATTTGATACCTGACAGGTGCCGTAACTGGAGCGGTCACAACTCCTCTTGATGTAGTAAAAACCAGATTGATGGTTCAGGTACAGATAACTTTTTCTTCTCGGTATTTGAAGGAAATCTTTGGGAGGGGTCCCAAATGAAGCTCCTTTTTTTTTAGCGGTTTGTTATGTGCATTGCCCTCTTTCTTCAAACTTGCTTTATTGAAATCTTTGTCACAAACTTCAGGGATCCCAACACCATTACAAAGGCATCAGTGATTGTGTGAGGACAATAGTTAAAGAAGAAGGAACTCATGCTCTTTTTAAGGTATACTCATTGTTCTTAGTTTCCTTTGCCCAAAACTTGCTAATGCTTCTTACGATTAACTTTGTACATTTGCACTGTCCTGCAGGGTATTGGGCCTAGAGTTTTGTGGATAGGAGTTGGAGGTTCAATATTTTTTTGTGTTCTTGAGAAGACAAAGCAAATTCTTGCTCAGAATCGTCACCCCAAAGCTGAGATTCAGAAGTGAGTTTCTTCTAGGCAGGGATTAAGCTGATGTTCAAATGCATATTTAATTTAGTCTCATGATTGCATCGAGCCATTTTTGTTCAGCTTCTTCCTCTGCTGCTTCATTCCTAAATTAGTGCCAGGCCTGAGAGGGTGAGCTCAAGACAAGTCCTTTTTGGACCTGGAAATTCAAGCCAAAATTGAAATTTGGGCTTTGTTCTAAAGCCTGAATAAAATCTGCCCGGAGCTTTCTCTAAATAGAGGCTAACATAGATGTACATCTATTTATTTATTTCATCTTTTTTATTTATTTTTGCAGCGCTGAAAAATTATTCTCCTTCGCTTTGTTCAAAATACGAAACAATAGAGAGCAGGGTTATGGTAAGGTAGAGATAGATAACAAAAATTGTAGCTCGTACTACATTTAGGCCCCAAAACTCATTTTTTTTCTCACTTTTAAATGAAAAACATGTTTTCAACCTGTACAGCCCTCTGCATGGAGAATGTAAAATTCAAATCCTTTCATTTACGCAAATCATGAATTTGAAGTGTCCAACTAGCGATTCAAGCTTATATGATTCACCGACGCTCAAATTTATAATTTCTCCAAACATCATGGGTATTCGCTGAGTTATTGTTGGAGCTCAACTTCCTGAACCATAGCCATTAACTTACAGTTAATACATTGGTACGAGATTCTGCACTTGTCCATACCAGTACAATTGAATTTTGAGCAAACGTTCATTTGATCTCCGTTTTCTTTTACGAACTGAAGTGTAACATTTGAAGCATTAAATAAACATGAACTGCCATTATCCATCTTCAGAAATATTCATATGAAAGTAGTCCAGTTTCTTCAAACAGCACCAGTGAGTAATATGAATACACGTTAGCCATCTGAAGGAATCGAACCTTAATATACAACAAAACTTTAATACAAACAACATTTCAATGACTTTAAACCTCTACAGGTTTTCTTGACCCCGCTAACTGTCTGCTTGTTGGAAATTTGAATTTTCCTCTCCTCTGAAATAATAAAAGTAAAAATCCTAAAATGACAATCAAAATAAAGAAAACTTCCAAGTGAGCTCCCCAAAGAAACTGAACAAATTCTTGTGTGCTTGTCCTGCTACAGTCACAATCAAAGACATTCTGTAGCACACTTCCTTTGACACCGATCTCAGGATCAAGAACAAAATCCAATGTCACGGGTCCATCATCCAACCAAATAGTAGTATTCTTTGATTTGTAGCCAGGTATAGTTGCCACTACTGCAATTTAGGTTGAAAATTTGATTTTAAAAAATAAACCAAAACTTGTGTAATAGGCTGAAAAAAAGAGGATATTGTCATCTGGGTTGGGATGACATCTATATTCCATCCAGGAATTTTTGTCTAAAGCAAAGTACAATCTGAATTCCATTTGTGATCAATTTAGAGCCCAAGGTTTCACATGAATTCAATTTGATGTAATAATTTACTTGTCTTCAGACGACTTGAGAACCCACCTAGATTTCACCAAATCATGGGAATCGCATTTTTTTATTTAATTACTTGAGAACGTCTTCTGGGTAGGCTTCAATCTATACTGGAAAAATAATATGAATTAAAATATAATAATACCTTCGTATTTCTCTCTTGGAGCAAGAAAGCGATGATAGTCACCAAAAGTTTTTCCGGCTGTAACCTGGTAGTCCAAAAAATTAACAGATACAAATTAAACCATCAAAGTGAAGCGTAAAATCAAATATGCATTTAGAAAATATCAAGAATTGTAGCAACGAACAAAACAGTCCATAGACTATCAGTTAAACACGAAGTTTAAACTTAAAATATCATTTTTATCTAATAAATTAGTCGGTCAAACAAATATGCAGTACAACTACAGATCAGCATAAGAAATTGAACACAAAATATGCAGATACATAATTGCTGCATGGAAAAGACAGAGAGGAGGGGGGAGGGGTCGGGACAAATTTGAAACGAAATATGCAAAAAAGAACATGTACTTTCACATACTGTGTAATTTATTCCACTGACAGTTATAGAGCCTGGTAATGGCCTTCCATCGCCTGAAGAATATATTCTTCCATGCACTCCTGTCTAGAGAGTAGAAAACAAATAGATAATCAATCTAATAGGAAGCAGCAGGACCAACCCTTTAAACATAGGCAAATATGAGAATCTGCTAACCGATCTATGCATATTTTGAAATATAATGTAAAAGGTTATCTTCTAATAAAAAAATATAGAGGAAAGAATAAAATACAACTAGGCCCAATAAACAAAAGCATGCAACTCTCAAAATATTATTGCACGTCTTATTTCAAGCATTTTGAAACTGAATCTTTGAGGTTTCCTTCAATGTTTCTAAAAATTGAAGGGAAGAACGGTAAATGTTAGAAATCAATGGATACGACTATGTCTGCTAAAGGATAATGTGCACATGGTAGCAATAGATAGAAAGCAGTTCAGTGTGCTGAAGCCCCTTTTTAAACTTTCCTTTGTGCACATTGCCTTTTGAACATATTCTGAGTAGATGATCACATAAAAAAAGGCTTCACAGCCTTAGTTGATAAATTGGTATAAATAATAGAATTAATAGTTGCTTGGTTTATGACATGCCTTAGAATTCTTGGAAGCTTATGTTCTCCTTTTCTCAGGACACATTGACAACGCCTAAATATGTTTTGGATCTATTTTCTATTAGAATGGAATATGAAGGAGCTCGAGAGTAATTTCTTTGATGTGTAATGCTTGCATTTGATGGGGATTTCCCAGTGTAAACTATAACTGAAATGATGAGAGATGTCCAGCTCCATTGGGAAGAACATGGAATTAAGAACTTATATTTCCTTATTATCGTATTTTATGTCAACCGGTCTCTATCAGGATTCTCCTTTTGCACAAAGGTGACCGACCATGTGAGTGAAGTAATTTCAAAGAGTCAAAAAAAAAATATGATTTTATCACTGGGAGCTGTTGAAATAGTAGCCATTATGATATATTGTATATAACGTAGTTAGCATATGTTCTCATACTACACACTTTTACAGCAGACTGTAAAGAGCCTCATTATCTCTATAAATTGAAACTAATACATAATGTGAGAGATCACTTGTATACAATTATACATTCACTCAGGTTGTTGTTTCCTACGTCCTCTCTCTTGAATATTCACAAGAACCGTTGAAGGGCCTCTAGAAAAATTCTGAAGCTAAAGACAGGATATAGATTTCACATTAGTTCTTTAGGTGTAAAGCATATGAACAGAAACAGCATACCTTCACCAGGCTGGCCACAAGATTAAGCAGGCTCATTTTGTTGTATCTCCAAAGAATAGGAAGCTGCACATTAACAAAGTAAACAGGTGTCGTCATAACAAACTTTTAAGGTAAACGATATCCAATAATATGTAGATACCAAAATGCAAATCAAGTATCTGACAGGTACTTAAGTTAGGATACAAAATGAAAAACAACATCCTTACATGCAGAATTAGGTAGCACTCTTTTGAGATTGAAATACAAAAGAAAATACAGGGAAGTAAAAGAATAATCAATCCTCCACCCTCCCAAAGCCCCTCCACCCTTTTCATTCTTACCAAGACTTGCTTCTCTTCCACTTTCTCCTTTAAAACATTTTCTATAACAGAGTTCACACTTCACTCCTCCCTACCATATCATAATTCTGTGGCTCCCAGGAGATAATATTCCTTTTAACCACTACACTCTCAACGTGAATCTAGTGCCTTGTGGTCATTACTTCTATATTCCTACCAGTATCTCATTCTTGTGCTTACGTAGGCCAAGAACAAAATGAAAACAGTGCAATGAAAAGAAACTGAAAAAAATGACGTGTTACAATAGTTCAAGTCCAACGTCTATGTAAATGGAAGAGGAGAAAAAACATAACCATTAAAACTAGAGAATTATTTTTAATGATGGAGAAGGTAAGATCTGGGTAAAAATATTAAAACTGGATGAACAGTAGCCAGTTGTATTGCTAAGGCATCAGACAGATCCAAAGGAAAATGTCAGCTAGAAACATATTCTCTTATCCTACTTGTTTTAACAATCAAATCTTCAAATTGAATGATTGAATAATGTCAGAATTCCCAAGCTTCTCTGGGGGTTCTTGGTTAGACCACTATTCCTATGAGTTATGATTTTCTTCCCTTTTTTGTGTTCTCTTATGATAATTATTTGGGAAAAATTACTTTTACACCCCAAGGTTTAATATAGTTGCACTCAATACCACCATTTTTTTCACCTTAAACAAACCTCTCTTAATTTATAACAACATATTGCCACATACTCTTCCCATTAACAAAGACTTCCCCGATTCTTTTGCATTTATATTTATCAAGGAAGGTCAAAGTGTAATTTGTCTAAATTATTTTGTCCTATTCCGCATATACTTCTGTAATTGTAAAGACTGCTCGGAATTAAAAGTTAGAACTAACCTCAGTAGCATTAGGCCATTTATTATCGCTAACTTCCAAGGTCAACTCAAAACAGCCAGCATGTATATAGTTCCAATCTTGCATTCCTCCATATAGAGGGTACCTGGAGTGAGTACCATTTGCAAATTGTGCACACATTAAAAGGAAACATATTTCAGTAATGAACTACAAAACAATACATTCAGAAAACAATACCATGCTGCTCCATTTGTAATTCCACCGATAAATTCCTTGCTTGAAGACATGTTGTAATGAGAATGACTGTAGACGCTTGCCATGAACCGAAATGCATCATCATCTGGACACCCATAGTACTTTGTCCTGTAATTTATTCATATCAATAGACAAATTCAACGCAATTGGAAGCATGTCATTATACATCTCTAAATTAATGCACTGAAGATGGTCTGAATAATTTCTTAATAATTTCATCTATAGTTTTTCTTGGTTTCCCTTTAACTCTAACAATAGGGCTATCTTCCATCTGATTTACTCCCCTTATTGTCAGCTTCTACTAGTCTTCTTCACACATGCCCAAACTAAGGCATGCTTCTAACATCTTTTCTACAATTTACTTCTACTTTTTCTTTAGTGCATTTATATTCTTATCCTATTTGTCTAGTATGTCCACTCATCCGATGCAGTAATATTGTATCTGCTATATTGACTTTTTCTCTTACTGACTTTTTTACCATCCAACATTCAGCTCCATACGACACTGCAAGTCTTAAAGTTGAGGTAAAGTTTTCCTTTCAGAAGAAAAATGGTGAGCTACTGAAATAGCCTTTATTATGAAATAGGAAACACATAATGAGTTGCAAAGTAGACACAAAATGCAAATTAAATAGCAAGGAATTAAAACACCGAAGTATTTTACGACCTTTTATCATCAGAACCATCCCACGGATAATTTGCAACAAGAGCACCCTGAGGTTTAAAAAAAAGACACCATTAATGAACCAAGTCTGCATACATGAAAAATACTAATAGAGAAAAGCCATAATCAATTCTTTAATATCAACAATTCAGGGCGATTTCACATAGGTTGGCCTTTTCAACCATAGAATGAAAATAAAGTGAATGTCAGGGAAGAAATGAACACCAGTTTTCAATGACTTTTGACAAATTTATCTTATTGCCATTAACCAAACCCTTATAATTCTGCTTAGTAGTATGTATATCTAATGAAGGAAATTGAAATATTACAGAAAGAAACCTAGGATGTAATTTCTTGATGTATAGAAGGATCCCCATAAATGCAAGAAAAACTGGAAATAAACAGTTTAGTCCAGAGTACACATCACAAAAATTAATAGATTAATAAATCAAGCAAACAAGATATTATGTGAATCCAAAGAATTAATACCCCATGCAAAGTGGCAGATGCTGTGAATTGTATATCTCTCAACCAATTCATTATTGCTCTTGTCTCAGGCTGCCGGGAATCCTCATCATCATTTGTAAAAACAAACTGTTTTTTTAAATTGAAACATTGTAGGATAATGTTCAGATATATTTAGCAAGAAATAGCAGTAATTTTAACAAATAATTTGATATACTAATTGTAACTTTAAATTTAAATTAAATGCAAATAAAAGGTAAAAATATGTATACATGCACATCCAGAAAGTAAAAGCACATGGTTCTAATAGTAAATTCTCATTCAACATGAAAACATCAATATTGATTCTAATATTAGAATTTTATTTCATAGCAACAGTGAACTTCAACCAATTTCATCAACATATTGTATACATTACAGTTACTATTAGAATTAAAAAACATATATACCTGGTCAGGAAAATCCCGATTCAAATCAATATTATTAGCATTGCCACGCTTTCTTAAACTAAAACCATCAGGATTCATTGATGGAAGCAAATGAAGATGCACATTCTCCACAATCAATTTCGCCTGAAACATTTCACTAAAAGTCGGACAATGTAAAAGTAAAAATCGAATAATAAAAAATCATAAAATAATGATCAATGTCACTGACACAATGCAAGATATGAACACTAAGCGATTTAATTAAATTCCAATACATAGAAAATATGGTTCATATTTACAAATTGAATGAATAAGTAACATGAATAGTCTTTTAACATTCACTCATCTGACTATACAGCAGGATGGAAAAGCCTTATTTGATGATTTTCCTTCTATTTTTTTCATTATAAAAGATTCAATAACGGTAAAAAAAGAAGGAATTGTTATGGGCTGTAGAATAACTTCCTCTTGGCCAGTCCCTAGAGTTTGTGTGCACAACAATAATTATCCAATTTGCAACCAAGGTTTTAAATAAAAGTATGCAACCATAATTTTTGCCACAATGTCAAAGTTTGCAGTCAATGTGACTGCAAAGTTGCAGAATTTTTCCACAATTTACAGCAATATCGAGGATGTCACGGATTTATCTATCGTAAAAGTTCAGATAACTTTTTCCCAAACAGTATTCCTAACTATTTCTTATGTAGTTTTTGTGATTCTGACAGTATCAGCAATATAACAGCAAGGCACATATCTATCATGCACATCAAAGTGAAACACAGGAAAGATATCAGATTATATCTCTGGAAATAAAGGAAAGAAAAATACCAAAGGATCTTTCAAATAGTTATCACATAACCAATTGGCCAAAAACATAAGAAGCTCGCGTCCCACAGGTTCATCACCGTGCACATTTCCAATATACTGCATCAGCATAATTTTGGTCAGAGTTGCTGAATACAAGACTACAGAATGTTCCACAGAGATTTAATTAACAAAGAAGAAGTATACATATGAACTAGAGCACAAAATAATAGGAAAAAATGGAAACATTACTATTCCATATATCAGTTAAAAAAAAAAACAACGAAGAATAATTTATTGAGAGAAAAAGCAACAACATTTTGTTAAACCTTATATGCAAAAGTGTAAAAGTCCCAGAAAAAAAAAAATAATAATTGAATAGTCCCTCCCAATATTATTTTGCATTTTATTAGCTGAGATAATTATTTTAGAAAGGCATCGAACATGGAGTGGGATTCTTATGACAAATGTCTTCTACACACTTTCAAATAAATGATTTCTTTTAGACTTCAAATCCTTTAATCATTTAATCACTTACCCCAAAAAACTTCTGCCAGTTTAGTAAATTGATGAAGGCAAAATGCATTAGTGCTCCTAATAAAGAACAAGACAATTTTGGAATATCAAGACAAGTATCCCATATGAGACGGATAGGAGAACTGATGAACAAGAATTTCTAAGTAATAACCATTGAATAAAGTTGGGAATCAAAAGGATTAAAATGAGTGAAAAACTTATTTCAATCTACTATTCTTTGTATCATCATATTCTTACTTTAAAAGTTTTAAATGTTTGTAATATGTCCCCGTCAAAAGCAGCAAAATTGAAATAAAATAATACCATAAACTAGTTGCTTCCTGGTATTGGGTGGCAAACACTCACCTTAAATGCAGGTTCAGCCTCTTCTTCTCCTGGCTTGTCAGAAATCTCTATCACCAACTATATGGAATGAAGGAAAACAAAAAAGCGATAACAATCAGTAATATGAAACTTGTTTAGATTCAACTGTAAGTTATAAATGAATTCCAAAACGAAAAAGAAATTACCAGTGGAAATCCATTTACACTATTCCCAATACTGATAGCCCATTCCAAGAATCCCTCAAAGAGAGAAACAAACTGCAAGTCAGTTGAGCAATTCCAAGAAGAGCAGACTTTTTAAGAAGCTCATTAATTCGTAAATGGAGGTATTAATGAACATTAAACTCCAATGACCTTAGTTGAGGCATAACTTTAAGATAGACAATTGAGATCTGTACCAATATAAGGAATCACCTGTATATCCTGGAAATATTGCTGCATCTTTGTCCAAATTCTTTGATGGCCCTTTCAAGCTCATCGTTGGACATATATCCTTCAACACTGGTAAATAAAATAATAAATAAATAACAAACATTAAAAATTAAATCACCTGAAAAGCATAACAAAACATAGTAATAACTACATCATAGCTATATCCAGTAGAATATCCAATATGATTTACCTTGTATGAGCCTGAGATTCATCCTCTAACAAATGCCTTGTATGGTTTGTATTACTAAAGCCGTCGAATTCTTCTAACACCGACAAAATCATGCAGTTAGAAACTTCAAATTCAAAATTATACCTTTCAAACTAAACGGCAGACGTTATCAAGCTACTAATGACAACATGTAAATTCTGAGCCCGCCCCAAAGTTGAAACTTTTCACTTCAAACTTCTAACGCAGGCAATTGAAATAAAAATAAACAGAATAATTATAACAACTAAAAAATTTCATTAAAAAAAAGTTCCTAACCTTAAATATAGTTATCACAACTTAATTTCTAATGTAGCCAAATTAACTCAAATAACGCAATGTAAGCGAGTTAATTCAAATCAACACAAATTACTAAAATAAAATAAAAACATAAAAGCAATTAGCATGGTTTGGGATGCAAAGAAGACCTGAAGAAATAAGGGTTTGCTGCGAGGAACCCTTGGCAAGAGAAGAGGGAATTGTGGAAGCAAAAAGGAGAAGAAAGAACAGCAGGTTCGTCTTCATAACCATGGACGTGAGCTATGATGTCGGTTTCAGGCATCAGGCTGAGGTTGTTTCTTCGTTTTGTTGCGATTTATCTGGGTCACTCACGTGACGTGAAAAATCGAAATTTTCAAATTCAAGCAATGTTGTTGCCTTTTCTCTCTTTGGGGGCTCTAAATGGGCTGAGTCTGTGGAGGTGCAGGGAGAAACAATGGAGGTGCAAGAAGAATGCGTCCAATTTTCACTCACTCATTCGTGACTTTGGAAGGCCCATCAGATTCTTTTAATATATTCTTTGAGAAAACAGCTTTTCATGTCATAAAAGTTATTTTCACCTTTTAGAAACTTTATAATAAAATTATTCGTTCAACTAAACTTTAGGCTGAGATAACTTATCATTCTTGTATAGCACTATCTTAATTAAAAATTCAATGTACCTGTTCAAGATTATTATAGGGCATTTATAGAGAAATTTTGCGATATTCATAATTATGCGGAGTTCATAGAAAAATAGATAACCGTGTTATACAAGTTTTCATCTTTACCTTTTCATGTTTATAAAAAAAAAAAAATCAAAAAACTAATTGCCTTTTGGTGTTCATAACTACAGTCATGTTGAATAAGGGTTTCTGAGTTGGAAAAACTGTGTTTGGTAAATGATCGTTTTCTATATGAAACTTGAAATGAAGCATGCTCAAAGAACTAGTATAATCACAAGTTGGGATAAAACTGTAGCTTCAACTTGTAAGATTTTTTTTACGGCAAACTGCTTTTAAAGTGGATAAGATTGTATTTTTCTAACAAAAAATACAAATCAATATCCCATTACAATTCACAGCATTACTTGATTGGGATACTTTATGCATAATTGTGGATTGCACTTGCTTCACAAAAGAAACCTAATTTTTTTCATAGTAATTTAGACTTTATAGTAAACTACATTAAGTGAAGTAGATTGAAGCCTAAAACAGTGCTCAATTGTTGAAGTATTAGAACTGTTAGGATTTTTTTTTATTGTTGCTTAGTTGGTTATTTACTCTGTTAATAATGTCCTGGTTTGTAGGACAATCTGTTTGTTTGAATTGGTCTTAGACCCACTCACCACGTTGTTAGGAACTGTAAACGTGGAGCTTGTTTCTGTTATTTTCCTTGTAACATACTTGTATAAAGCCTTGCTTTTGCAATTCAATATATGCTTTTCAGTTTAAACTTGCAAATTTATTCTGAGATCCAACATCTGGTATCAGAGCCTCGTCACAGAGGCCTGATAAGAAACTGCAGTTTCTTAAGAAAATAGCAAGAGCAAGAGATTCATAAAAGAGAAAAAATTCAGAGAATTATGGCTACAGAG
>Ga0209700_108412_pt1 | contig 13241 bp, 8 predicted proteins | sample SiratroredBW_FD_187528 | JGI IMG/M metagenome (GOLD analysis project Ga0209700, IMG submission 187528) | Root nodule microbial communities of legume samples collected from California, USA - Siratro red BW (SPAdes) (version 2) | ecosystem: Host-associated > Plants > Roots > Nodule | place: USA... | reverse complement strand
TTTTGTGGTTTTTTTTTTTTTTTAAATTCTAGAAATCGATTTCTAGAAAACTTTCAGAAAATCATTTTTAAAAGTTAATTTTTTCAAAATTCAACTTAATTTCGAAAAATATTTTTCAAAAATTTAATTTATATTTAAAAAACGTGTTTCATAATGTATTTATGGAAAAACGTTCTCCAAAAATACATTCTGAAAACATTTTCTAAAAATGCATTCAAAAAAATGTTTTGTGGAATATAAATTAAACTTTCAGAAAAAAAAATTCGAAACTACTTTTAACATCCCTAAAATTCACTCTCCCTAAAATTAAATCTAAAATTATTTTTACACCCTCAAATATTTATTCCGAAATATTAAATCCAAAAGTCAATTTTATATAACCAAAGATAATTTTGACATTTAAAAGATATGATAGAGTGTAGAAAGTTAATATATATATATATATATATATATATATATATATATATATATATATATTAACTTTATTGTAAAAAATATATTATCCATCATTTCATAGTGTAAACACAATTTCTTTAAATACTGTATTAAAAAAAAGGGCATACTCTTTCATACTGTTTCAATTTTATTGTAATTATAATAATAATAATAATAATAATTATAATAGTAAAATCATTGTTAAGAGTCCTATTATTCTTGTAATAATAAAATTATTATTAATTATAGTAATAATTAGAACCAATATTACTATAATAAAATTCAAATACTAAAAAAATACGACTTTTGTATATTATAATTAATTATTTAGGTTATTTATTTGTAAAACATTTTGATTTGTCAACAAATGGGTCAATATTAAGAAAGAAATAAGTAAAAGTAAAGAGCACAATGAAAAAAATCAATAAAGATCATAATAAAAGTACTTTTATTATATAGGTCATATTTAGTTTCATAAGCTTCAAATTTGACATAACATAAAATTTAAACTCTCTATCTTAAATAATTTTTTTATGATAAAAATAAAAATATTTTTTTCATCTAAAAAAACATATATTATCAACATTCAAATAATAAACATTAAAATTTAAATTTTATAAACCCTAAAATAAAACATGCCATAAACTCATATACAATCCAATATATTAGCATTCCAGGAATTTCTAAATATCATATTCATAATCTATCATTAGTATATCATAAAATATTCTTACATCAGTTCTGAAGGCGTAGATGCAGGCAACATAGAAAGTCTTGAACCTTTTACATCGACTCCATAACCAACATAGTATGTGCATATACTACATCAGTTGATAAATAAATTATCGACATAAAATACCAATCCTAATAACGCTCAGGAAGAGATATTCTATCGGTTGTGGCTCCCAACCGACGTAGTATCTATCCTATTACGTCGGTTGGGAGTCTACAACGGACATAATATCTGTATCTTTTTAAAAAAGTCTAGAATTTTCTAGAATTCATTGATAAATCTCTAATACATACAAGGAAACATCACAACAATTTTCAGAATTTTTTGACAAGTATAAATAGGTGAAATAAAAAAAAAAGATGTGAAAAATACTAAAAAAATAAAAAAGAAAGAGTAAAGAATAGAATTTTGGAAAAAAATTTGTGTTTGGATCCCCTCTGGGTATTGCCCAAAATCTTTGTTACGTCGTTTCGAGTAACTTTCATTTTTGGAGTGTCTCAATTCGAGCTTTTTATCAAAAGTTATGGTCGTTTGAAGTCTTTTCGTCCTAAATTTTTGAAACCCTAAATCTATGATAAATCTATATAATGTAAGAACTGTATCATCAAATATACACTAAATCAAGTTGCTGATAAAAAGTTGGGGTCAAAAATAAATTTCTAATTATTTTTAATTAATTTTATAAAACTACCAATCTTTTGCAAAGATAAGTGGCAAGGGATGTCGAACCAAGCATTCATGACGACGGAGAAAGGCTCACGCATCAAGTGACAAAACTCAACCGAGACAACCGTAGAGCTTGTAGACACCAAATGAACCCTAGCAAAACCAGTGAACACAAAGATGCAAACTAGTGAGAAGAAAAAGCAGCATCATGCGAAACGAACCCCACAAGGTGAAATAGGAGAAGGCGGTGAAGCTTAGTGAAGGAGAGTGTAAGAGAAAAATGTTGTCCAAGAGTTAAAATCCCTAATTTTAACTCGAGGAACATACTACGTCGATTGGGAGCTCCCAATCGACATAGTATCTAGCCAAATTTTACCAAATTTTCCCCAAAATTCACTCACGTGCCATGAGGAGGATATTACGTCAGTTGAAAAGTCCCAACGGATGTAAAATGGGCTACATACTACGTCGGTTGGGACCTTCCAACCGATATAGTATCTTCAGCACCATTACTAAGTTTTTAAATTTTAAATTTTTATTTTTTCAGTCTTTTCTACGTCAGTTATGAGTGACAACCAACATAATTTGGGCTACATACTACGTTGGTTGGGACCTTCCAACATAAGTAGTATCTTCAGCGCCATTACAAAGTTTTTAAATTTTCAATTTTTTATTTTTCAATCTTTTTTACGTTAGTTATGAGTGGCAACCAGCATAGAATATTGTATATTACGTCGGGTTTGAATTAACCAACGTAGTATCTCTCCAAATATTTAAAAGAATGCTACCACATATTTGTTTACGTCGGTTTCCTATTAATTAACGTATTATCCTGTCATAGAATGTGTTTTTTGTACTAGTGTATATATTAAAGGCGGTCAACAAAGAACTCTATTGTCTCTTGATGTGTGCTCTATTATTAAATGAAAAAATATGTGTATATGCTATTGTTTATATTGTAAGTTATATATATTGAAACTCTTGATGTGTATATGTAGGAAAATGTTAAAAACAAAGTAGATAATGTGCATTCTCTTTAGATATTTATGTTGGATATTTAGAAGATATACCATCAACTGGACAAAAATAAGAGGATGTAATTTTTGTAGAAGGCTTACTTTTATTTGGATAGGAAATGTAAATTTATACGAAGAAAGCTTGGAGTTTATTCATAATCAATTGTATTTTTTAAATTTAAATAATTTAGTTTGGTGTACATAGGGTATGTTTAGATTTAAAGATGGATTTAAGAGAGTGGAAAAGAATAGATTTGAGGTGAAAATAAGTAGAAAGTATTCATGTTTGGATCAAGGAAAAGATTGTGAGATCACTGCCTTTTTTGTACTAAATTTCTCTCATAATCAATTGTCCTCTGTCCTGGGATAATTGATGTCATCAGCAACTATCTCCCCTCAACAATTCTCCTGTTGAGAATCGAACTCATAACATTGACTTTAATACCAATTGTTAGATCGAGTACTTATCACTAAATCAAAACTATAATCCATAGTTAAGGTACAATTTTTTCTACTTAAGAACATAATAATTCAAATATCACGATTCGATCTTCACATAGTCTACCTATGTTCCATCAGAAGAAGACAATTGATGTTGAAGACAAATTGATGTTACCCACAATAGTAATAATTTACTTATTTATAGGTATTGAAAAGATGAATGTTGGTAAATGGCATGCTCATTCTCTCTTTGGTAGCTCATAACTTTTTAGAAGGTTGGTAGGTTTTATGTTTGATGCTCTCGGCCCTTCAACCAAAATGTTTTGTGTAGATTAACTTTCTCTTTGATAATGCATTTCTTATTTGTTAGTGCATTGATATATGAATATATATATATATATATATATATATATATTTTAAAAGGTATGAGTAAACTATGATGATATTAGATATTTAACAAATTCAAATAAATTTGTCTCTTGTATTGTAGTGTCTTTTAAGAGTTTTGTAATTGTCAAACACACACACATATATATATATATATATGTTTTATACATATGTATATTATATATATTATATATTTTTTATAAATATTTATATCATTTAATTAATCGTCCGATACAAAATGAAAATACTGAAAAGATTATTCTTCTGGATGACTTTATTTAAGTTCTGTTTATTACATTATAGATATAAATTTTCTCAAAAATTTATTTTTTAGACAATTTCTTTAATCATTTATGTCGCATAATATTTTTTCAAACATCTCTTCCAAGCATTAATTGAAAGAATCATTACTAAAATATTCAAATCTCCCATTATAATTTTAAACATCAAAATCTTTTCAACAAAATTTACATGTGAACTTAATTTATACTTTAGTATTATTATCTATAACTAAAGAGTTATTTCTTATTTTTTTTCTCACATATAATTTTATAAATTAAATTCATTCATTTTCATAAATAATTCAAACTTTCAAAATTGATAATGAATTTCTTTCCTCCTTATGATCTAGATACTCCACTGGCTTATTTAACGGAGGAACCCAACTAAAAGCTAATGAAACAATGTTTTTCTTTTTCTTTATTTTCTTTTCTTAGGTTATCTGCATGTGTGTGCCTTTGCAAGTTGCAACGTACCCAACACTTGGGTCATTCACAACCTCATGTATCTTTATGTTTCCCTTTCCATCAACCTTTCCACACTCCAAATGAAGGTGATTCATAACAAAAGTCACTTTCCCTTAGCCAGCTATGATCAATTCCCTCTTTGGTAAACTCCATCATTGTTCTAGCTCATGGATCCCTATCTCATTAACTTTGAGAACAACATGTCCCATTCAGCCATAAATTAACTTATGCCACCAAAAAAAAATTTATATCTAACCTAAAAAAATTAAAACACAAGACTAAAATGTTAAAACGGTGAAGTTCATGAAAACCAACAGTAATTGTGAGAAGTTTTCAACACACTTTTTGTGTCCCCTCTGTACCTATACTTCTATATATAGAGATAATTACTCTTACAATGACCCTTCAATCTCCTCAAAAGCTACAAGAAAAGGGCACAATTTTTCTTTCATTTAATTAGTTGTTTCGGATAAGGATGAGGTTGCCACCTTCTATATCCTCCCACTTGGTACAAATTAAGTCTGATATATATATATATATATATATATATATATATATATATATATATATATATATATATATATATATATATATATATTTCGAGGGAGAAGTCAAATTATTTTAAGAATTTTAGAAAAATATCTTTTGTTTTTTATTCAAGATAAATCAATCGTAAAAATTGTTATATCGGTATGAGTAAGTACTGTAATAACATGATGTATGTGTGTGTATATTATATTTGAAGTAAATTGTAAATATTTAATGGTCAACACAAATGAAGAACCAATTTGATATCTATAAATTGATGAATAATAAGATGAGCATGCACCGGCAATAATTATCAATTGTTATCCTTTCAATATGAAAAGAACAAATTTTGTTATATATGAAATTTCATCACTTACGTGATAAGGACAAGTGTCTAATACATTCACAGAAAACATTGTTGTGTTCCACAATCTTCCCACATGCACGCAGCAGCCAAGTCGGGTTTCGTTTACTCCACGATTGCTTGCTGCTTTGTGACAGAGGTATCAAGTTTAGGCTAAAATATACATATATAATCTAAGCATGCAATTTTAATATAATAATGGTTAACAAATTAAAAATATTTTGGATTCAATTTTAAAGATTTTTCAAATAATTTAATATTTTAATTTTTTTAAATAATAGAGTTGGTTCAAAGTTCAAACAGGTAAACCAATCACTTTCAACTTCAAAAGCTTTAGAAAAATTTAATACTAGTAAATTATTATAAAATTAAAAAATATTTAATTTTAAAAATAATTTTTAAGAATAATTTTATTTAAAATTTAAAATATAAAGTTTATATAAGTATTATACATATTTTTTTAATGACTTTAAATTTATATTAGTATTATAAATATTATTTAATGAATAATATTTTTGGAACTTTTTTTTAATAAATTAGTATTTTTTTAATAGGCATTGAACAATCAAGGAAACCTAAATATTAAAACTTTCTAATTTTCTATCTCTTTCCACTATTCCATGATATTGATATCATCTATTCATTCACATCATCTATTTATATATTATTTCTCTGCCTCTTTCACTTATCTCCTTCATTTTTGTGACTTCTTCACTAGTCTCATTCCTTTATCTTACTCTGTAGTTGGTTCTTTCATATTATTGTTTTAATTTGAGTGTTTGATTGTCATTAGATCATTATCCAATTCTAAATTTGTTTTATTATTCTATATTGTGCATTTATGTGTATGTCTCTATTTCTGAGACTTAGAAGGGTAAATTGAGATATGGGAGTTTATGTTCACTTCTGCCTTTTGAAAATAATTTGTGCAAATCCAAGGAAGAGCATTAGAAATTTAGAATTTATAAATTAAATTTAAAGGCTTACGACCCAAAGATAGAAGGAGACTTCAAACTTCAACACAAGATACTAAGATTAAGTTCTTTGTTTTGGCATGAGGTCTTATCTTTCTAAGTTATATTCAATGTTATTATCTTATAGTTTTTAATTTTACATAAAATATATACAAACATGTTTGTGACAATTATTTAAGAGTTAAGTTATGTATATGATTTTGTAAAATTTTCCACCTTTTTGTAGAAGAAGAAAATAAAGTATATATACCTTGTAACACTCCAAAAAAAGATGTAACTTTAGGACAAGAATTAGTCATATCACAAGGTACTAAGTTTAGACTATGACAACCACATAGAGTATAAAATGCTTTAGGATTAATATCAAAAAATCTTTTTTACACGCCTTGATGCTTTCCTTTCATATTAGACCCATTATCATATACTTGTCATCTAAGGTTATTAATCTCAAGTTCAACAACTTTTAGTTCATCTATAATAGCATTAAAAAGACATTTTACACTTGTATTATCTACTTTTAAGAATGCTAAAAAATAGTATTTAATTTGTATTGGAGTTGATGAAAGATCCACTTGATGACTTATATCTGGAATACAACCAAGTATGATTAAATATATTTCGCATCCATAACTAATTTATCAACTCATTTATGTATACTATGTCCAAAGGTAATGATTATGAATTTTATCATTTTTAATTCCATGAATATGTTCTTGTATAATTTTATCAAATTTTGCAATCATTTCTATCAAACTTAAAAAGTTTCTATTATTTTCTTGATTGATCTTCTCATTTTTTTTTTCAAGCAAAGCTAAGTTACTTTTACCAAGGATTTTAATAATAACAATAATTATTATCAACACTTTTCTCGAGTGTCTTTCTATCTCTATTTATTTGTTTTTGAGCATGTTTATCTATTATTTTATTTTCTTTTGACAATCTCTTTTCCAAATTAATCCATGCATTTATATTAGTAATGTGTTCGTTAGTTATTTCATGACTCTTTAACTTAGTACTAAGAGTACTCCAATCTCTACTACCTTAGTTATCTAGTTTAATAGTACAACATTAAACAATTTACAACAAAAACAAAAGAATATCTAAATTTGTAGAATAAATGAGTCATCTTCTTTCATGTTTCTCTCCATTAGGAAATTTTTGAATGTAATATGATGTAAGAAAGTGTTTAGAGTATTTATCATTTGAAAAATTTATATCAGTTATCCTAATAGAGCATTTTTCTACTAATAAGTCTATCAATTTCATATCAATATTCTCTCATTAACTTGGATTATATATATTTTAATAATAAAATTATCTCGTCTTGAAATTTCATTCCCGTTATCATGAGTTTGAGAATTAGAATTATTATCTTCGTTAACTACTTCGTTATTATTGTCTTCACCTATATATATTATCTTCTTCATTCAAAGAACACTCACATGTATCTATTTATTTTTATAAATTTATCCATAGTCCCTTTTTATGATTCAACAAAAAAGCTCAAGTATTCTCTTTTTTTAAGTTTTGAATAACCAGATTCATATCTTCTAATTAACATATTTATATATTTTTATATAAAATTAAAAAAAAATATATATATATATATATATATATATATATATATATATAACACTGAATATAACTTATAAATATATAAATGAGACTAAGTTAGAAAGATAAAACCTGATTCTCAAAACAACTAACTTGATCCTAGTATGATCCTAGTATCTTATCTTGAAGTCTCATTTTATCTTTCGGTCTTATCCTTTGGTAAGCCTGTAAATTTAATTCATAAATTTTAAATTTCTAATGTTTTTTCTTGAATCTGCATGAATTATTTTGATCTTAGTATCTTGTCTTGAAGTTTCCTTTTATCTTTCGGTCTTGTCTTTTGGTAAGCCTGTAAATTTAATTTATAAATTCTAAATTTCTAATGCTCTTTCTTGAATCTGCATAAATTATTTTGAAATTAATTAAACTATAATGAAAATAAAATGATTTTGAGATCCATATGATATTGTTTGTTTACCTGATATTGATGTACTCAAAAGGAGCAAAAACAAATACAAAGTTCAATTCTTCAATTGAGAAAGGAATGAGATAAGTGAAGAAGTTAGAGAAATGAAGGGGATAAGTGGAAGAGTCAGAAAAGATGGCATAAATAAATGATGTCAATATCATGGACAGTAGAAAGAGACTGAAAATTAAAAAATTTAATATTTAGGATTCCTTAACTGTCTAATTTCTTTTAAAAAAAATATATTATTAATTTATTAGGAGAAAGTTTCAATAACATTATTCATTATATAATATTTACAGTACCAATATAAATTTAAAGTCATTAAAAAATATTTATAGTATAAGTGTAAACTTAAAGTCCCTCTAGATATTTTAAATTTTTAATTAAAAATTATTTTTAAGTGTAATTCTAGATTAAATATTTTTTAATTTTATAATAATATATTAGTATTAAAAAAATTAGACTTATGAGACCTAAAGTCATTGTTTGGTTGGGCCTTCAGCCGCCACTACTCAAAAAATATTATTAAACGATAAGAAGACTTAAAAATATGTTAATCATTAAATTATTACACTTAATGTATTATCTATTCTAGAATTTAAATTCTACCACATCTTTAAAAGACAAGTCAGAGACTAAAGGAACAAGGCTCGACTTAAGTTGCAATTGAGGTCTAAGAAGAGGGATGATTTATCTTTAAAATCACTTTGCCATCTTTACAAATAGTGTAAATATTCCAACCTTAAATTTATTGAGATAACATTATTAGGATCAATCACGGTAACTGAAATATTGTCTGTTCTGAAACTTAAAGCTCTATTATGATTTTATTCTTAAAAATGTTTTAGAAAGTTAAAAGAAAAAAATATATTTAAATTATTTTTAACCCTAACTACTAAATGAAGCAAGACTATTGTAGCTTAATTTCTAATTGAAGCAAGACTATTGTACCTACGGGAATAATAATATATAAAGTTAAGTAAGGAACTTTTTCTAGTTATGTTGAGGCATCACTGAACTCTTTCTAGTTATATAGGCATCATCGAACTCTTTCTAGTTATATCGAGGCATCATTATATTGACATTAAAAACATGTTTGTATAAAAATGTTTAAAAACATAAAAATCTGAAAAAAAAAAAAAAAAAGTAGTACATTTGAGGTTCAACTTCTATAGGAAAAATAATAATATAATAATAAACAGAAATCATGCATCCAAATTATAATTTAAAAATAAAATAAAATATAAAAATATAAAGGATAATAGACAAGTTTAAAGAAAAGTTCATGTATGAATTCCGATTTCTATAAAAGTAAAAAAATAATAATTAAAAATTTTGATTTTAAAGCACTATTTTTTTATTAAAATGGTATTTAAATAATACAATTTTATTTATTTATTTGTAAATCGTGTGTTCTCAAAATACGACTTATTTATTTATATAATCTTTTAAATATTTATTCATGTTCATAAATTTGACTTAAAAACACACTATTTTGTTAAGAAAACCGCATATTAACAATCCTAATTACTGGTAAGTATAAATTGCTGTTTTTTATGAACTTTGATGAAACGTTTGATAAGAAAAGCTCAATAAGAAAGACATGAAGCTATGAAAGTCTAAAACTTAAATTATTCTGAAAGCTCGTCGCCAAGGTCTATAGGGAATATTCCTGCTTCTAGCTTCTGAAAACGACAAAAATGGTTGGAATTTTTAAGTTCTAAAGCTTTCTAACTGTAGCATAAAAACATTCATCATTGTTGTTCAATTGCTGACTATTTAAATGCATGTAACAATATTTGGTTTGGTCGGTAACACAAGCACATTAAGTCCACTTATTCATACTATTGAACAGATATTTTAGTATTATTGTAATATCTACTTCTTTGCCACTACTTTTTTTAAAAATATTATTCATTTTTATTTTTAAATACAAGTGAAAAATATCATACATGTGGTACAACGGAAAAGACATAACTCACTAGGGATGTGTTTGGTAAAGAAGAAAGAATCAGAGACTTAAAATATTGTTATAGATATAAAAAAAAAAATGAAAATCATTAAAGAAGGAAAGCAAAGAAAATTGATCATTTTTCTAAGAAAAGTTGATGAACGGAACTATATGGAAACTTTAATGATGAATTTGATGAAGTTGGAAATCTTCAAAAAAATGACTCGATCAAAAATTCATATAATTAATAAACCAATTGATAAAGCAAAAGAAAAACAAATTAAATATTAAATAAGTGTCAAAGATATAAGTATTTAGAGAACACATGTTATAGAATGTAAACACGTTAATGTTAGTATTAACAACCTTTGAAATAGAACACTTAAGATAGTATTAAGTGTGAAAAACATAATAATATAGTCATGTGTACTTCTCATTTATCTATTTAACTTTCATTTACATTAGGGATATATGCATTTTAAAGTCATTTATTTTATCTTTAAATGTTTTCTACTTGATAATTAACTAGACCTATATTTACTCGTCTCCATATAGTTTTCAAAACACTTTATTATTGCTTTTCAATAATCTTTATTATTACATTTCAAAAATATTTTTATATTTACTTGGAACATTACTAACTTACATGCATTTATTATTATTATTATTATTATTATTATTATTATTATTATTATTATTATTATTATTGCTTTTATTCGAGCCATTTTAATTATTTTGATCATTTTGTGAAGGTAGTGGTTTTCCAATTATTATTTTTTTCTTTCTTTAAACGTAAGTTTTTGTCAAGAAAGTATAAAAATAAATAAAATGGTTAAAATTTATTTATAAATAATAAAATTGTGACCAATAAGTTTTAATTCTTATGACAATGAAATTAAGTACTATAGTTGATTATGATCCTTTTTTATCAATAAAATCTCATAGAAAAATTATTATTTATGTTAAAGACATGGCTAACCTAAACAAAATAAATAAATAAATTGTTTAAGATAATTAATTTATATTTGGACAATAAACAAATTGTTACATTCGGTGAAATATCGTGTTAATAACTTTAAACGCATATTTGGTCAGTCTTTTATATATGATATTATTTTGTATGAGAATATGTAGTGGTCGAATGATGTCTAACGTAAATAATAATAATAATAATAATAATAATAATAATAATAATAATAAATAGTAATAAATTATAATAATATAACTAGAATAAGAGAGATACAAATTATTTGCCAGACACAAATACCATAATGCCATTTAGCTAATCTACCATGACATCAATGACAAATCCAATATAAATTAATAGTGAAATTACGAAGTAAAAATAAATTTTCTTTTTTTTTCTTTCTTCACATTAAACGTTATATCATAGTAAAGTCTTCAAATATCACTTACTCAAATCGAAAAATTGAGAATAATAATATTTTTAATGAAAAAGTAGTTTGGACTTTCTTCTATATCCATCTTGCTTGTGATCAAAGTAAAATCATTTATAGTTTAATTATATTTCTCAAGCTAACATTTAATATTTTAGAAGCTTTTGTATAAATCTTTGTCTATATTCATAGTTTTTCTTTGTTTTATGTATTTTTTATTAAGTTGAGGATATTGACCATATATCCTCAACTATTTATTTTATATATGTTTTTAATTGTTCTAATATTTATTTTATATGGACTTAACTTAGAAACACTTTTCTTTATCTTATAAATTTATTTTCCATTAGTTTTATTAATTTTATTAAAGCTTGTAGTAATCCTTTTATTCGTCTAGTTAAGTTTCTAGCTATTGTTTTTTCTTATGAATGATTTAAAGAATAAGGAATTTTTATATTATATTTCAACAAGTTATTAGCATGAATATTATTTTACATGTTATTAAGGAGTGTATTTAGACCTCAAGTAACACTTCCAGAAAGTATATGTGTAACTAGATTTCATATTTTTCTATTATAAAACAATTTGGTGTTAGAATTAAAAAGGTTTTGTCTCCTATGCAAGTTTTTTTATGTTTTTCTAAAATTAGTTGCATTAAAGATTGCTAAAGGTGCTCTTCCAAAGCCGTGGTGAATATGTGGATAGTTTTTATGTAGAGATTTTTTTGTATGGATTTATTGTGACTCGATACTTTTTATTTGTTGCTCTTTTATTTTTTTTAATAATACTTTTCATATGATAACATATTACGAACATTTTACTAAAATAAATTCTTTAATATTAAAAATAAGTGATAACTTTATATATATGATTAATAAATCAAAAATATGGAATAGTGATTTAGCCAATTCACTACAAAAAAAATTACATTTATCTATAGCAAAAATTCATATATAATGGACAAAATTCGTATGTAATTTAAAATTATATACGAATTACATATGAATACAAATCTGTATGTAAGTACAAAATATTTTTTTTTAAATTATTTATTATTATGATTATTATTATTATATTCCTATAACTATAATATATTATTACTAATTTTATTATTAGTAATACTTACATTATTATTAATCCGTTGGGAGAAGGATTCCAGCCCGAATGGTTCAGCATATATACACAAGTCATAACTACTACACCAACATCAACTTTACCATCATATACTCATTATTATTATTCTTATTATAACTCTTAATATTATTATTTTTGTCAATATTAATAAGTATAATATTAATAGTACTAAAACAATAATAATAATAATATTAATAATAATAGTAATCATATTAATAATATTAATCATCATATTAATGTTATATTAATTATAATAATAATATTAATAAATATAGTATCAAAGTATTATTATTAATTATATTAATAAATAGTAATAATATTAACTTTAATAATATAATAATGAAGAATCAAAGTAATAAAAATTAAATCAAATATATTATTAATTATATAGTTAATAATATATATATATATATATATATATATATATATATATATATAATTTTTTA
>Ga0209700_108409_pt1 | contig 13243 bp, 8 predicted proteins | sample SiratroredBW_FD_187528 | JGI IMG/M metagenome (GOLD analysis project Ga0209700, IMG submission 187528) | Root nodule microbial communities of legume samples collected from California, USA - Siratro red BW (SPAdes) (version 2) | ecosystem: Host-associated > Plants > Roots > Nodule | place: USA... | reverse complement strand
ATATTTATAAAAGAAAATACTCGAATAGGTAATATTACTAAATACATACATCTCAGTGTCTACAATATTAATGATATTATATTAATCATTTATTATATTTAATAAATATGATAAATAACATTTTTTTTAAAGATCACATACGTGTTGTGTGTGTGATTTGGCATAGTTATATTTCATGAATATAGTTTCAATGTATATAAATTTATAAACAGAAATATATTTAATAGGCATTTATTATTTTCTAAAATAATTAAGATCTCATCAATATTATATTTAATAATACTATTAATTTTAATAAATAAAAATAGTGAAGGTAAGAAATCCAAAATTAAATATTATGTAAATGCGTACGTTAATTAGCGTTTAATGTATTAAGTACATACCCTGTGCACGATATTTATTACATATTAACTGAAATAAATATAATTACAAATATTATGTTGTTTGCGTTAAATGCATAAATAAAACGTACATGCGTTTAACTATATATGGTATTTAATAATATAACAAATTATATCATTAATAAAGTTTGTGTAATATTAATTATATAATAAATTAATAAATATAATTACTAATATTATATTGTTTGCGTTAAATGCATAAATAAAACGTACATGCGTTTAACTATATATGGTATTTAATAATATATCAAAATATATCATTTTAATAAAGTTTGTGTAATATTAATTATATAATAAATTAATAATTATAATTATTAATATTATGTTGTTTTCGTTAAATGCATAAATAAAACGTACATGCGTTTAACTGTATATGGTGTTTAATAATATATCAAAATATATCATTAATAAAGTTTGTGTAATATTAATTATATAATAAATTAATAAATATAATTACGAATATTATGTTGTTTGCGTTAAATGCATAAATAAAACGTACATGCGTTTAACTATATATGGTATATAATAATATAACAAATTATATCATTAATAAAGTTTGTGTAACATTAATTATATAATAAATTATATTAAATTTAGATAATAGAAAGTCGACCTTTTTTTTTTACTAAATTAGCATATTTCTAGTTTTTATTTCCCTCAAAAACATTTTTTATTTTTTTATTTTCCTCAATAACACTCTTTATTCTTCAATTCTAAAAATAACACTCTTTTGTTTTTTTTGCAATAGCACTATTTTTTTTAATAGTTATTAAAAATTGCGATTATTAATTTATTAAAATTAAGATAAAAAATAATGTAAAAGTAATTAAATTCAAATTTAAAAAAAAACAAAAGAAATTAAAATTAAATAATTTATAGGTTTTTAAACTACTTAATTATAATAGGAAAAAATGATAAATGATTTATTTTATATTTTATAATAAATTTAAATTTGGCATAATAAATTATATTAAAATAAATTAAAATAATTTTGTGATTGTATTTTTATATTAAAATTGATATTTTTGAAGAAAAATTATAATAAATTATAAAATTTTCATTTTAATTAAAATTTGTAGTTTTAGTTTGTTTAAAAAATATCTAGATAATTAATGGGAAAAATGAAATAAAATTTTGATGAAGATAAAATTTGATTTTTCATAAAGATAATTTTTAATTTTTGATAAAGATAGAATTTGTTTTTTCATAGATATAAAATTTGATATTTTATTAAAGATGTCATTTATTTTTTATAAAGATAAAATTTGATTTTCAATAAAGATTTAATTGATTTTTTGATAAAGATAAAATTTAAGTTTTGATAAACATAAAATTTATGTTTCATTTCACACAAAGTATTTCGTGAACCATTAACTAAACTATTTAGTAAATATATGATTGTTATTTATTTTTCTTTTTATGTTTAACGTGTATTGCATCATTTCAATAATTAACAATTTTTAAGTAATAAACATAACATTTAAAAGCAATTCCTAAAGGTAAATATTTAATTTTAGGTTTCTTGAATAAAGTTAGTCTGCTTGTGATTTTAGATTTTTCTGAAGTTCTTTGAGTATCTATACTATATACTAGTTTTAATGTTTTTAATGGATATTGTAATTATTTATTTTATTAAATATGAATTGGATTAATTTAAATGAAATTGAATTAATGTTTATGTATGATATGATGTAGTATCAATGTTTGTGAATGATGTGGTGTATGATCGAGGCATAATATCTTCAGGAAAGGAGATACCCGTGTTGAGATTATTAGGATGTTTGTTTGGGGATTCAACCTATCTAAGGAGGTAGTCTAACTCTACTAGTACATTGGATTCGTATAGATGAAGATTACCAGTTAGTGAAGAGTCGAAGGAGGTTCATATGGCCATGTCCGAGGTTTGAAATATGAGCTTATCAGAATAGGACATATGGATTAACCCTGGGCATATAAGAACTGTACCTGAGATTTGACATAGGAACTGATCAGGACAGACTGTGTCCGAGTTTTGAAATATGAGCCTGATCGGAACAGATGGATTGTATATGACAGGTGCAAACCTCTGAATCTAACTCAATGCACGAGTCTTCTAGAGAGTCTAGTGTCTTTATATTTGACTCAATATATGTATGATATGAGATGAATTATGAAAGTTTGATTTGTTGTACTTTAGTTAAGATAGAAATCCAATTTATGAAAATATATATTTTTTAAAACTCTCTAGCTTACCTTTCTTTTTATGTGGTGTTTGTTTTGTTTTTAAATCTGCGATGAACATGTATTACACGTGAGCAGAGAATTTGACAGGTAGTGTGAGTCTCCAATGAATTGATGGAAACTTTATTTTGTTTTATTTGTAATTTTACGAAGATATTTTTATTAAATCTTATGTGGAGAAGTATATTTTAAAATAGATTATGGATGTATGGATTTTTAGATTCAGGTAATATATATATTCTCCTTCAATGAATCATTTTCCTTCTTTTGACTTTACACTCTTAAACTCTTGGTTATTCCAAACTGTTAAATTTCTGACTTTACACTAATTTTTGTAAAACAAAATTCGTATGGAATGATTTTTTGTTTTTATGCATCTTTGATTGGAAATTTAGGAAGGAAAAAAGCTAGTTCGCAGTAGTGACTCCATTTTAGAATTTTTTTTTTAATCTTTTTTGTCTTATTTGTAAGCAGTGCAGTTTTGTTTGTTTTGATTGATTGTATGTATTGTTTATGTATTTATTGGAGATTTTGTTTTACTTTTTATTTATCACAATAGATTTATTATTTTAGTTTAAATTACTTATATCGAGATATTTTTTATATTAAAAAATATTAATGTCTCATGTAATTATCTTATTTGTCCTATTCTATTTTCTTTAGTGTTTCTCACGTATTCATTCACTTGGAGAAATTTATTTTAGTGTTTAATACTTTATTATTGAGTTGTTAAGTGCCATTAGAGTTCCTTAGTTTAGGAGTTTGTTTTTTTTTTCTTGAACGATATACAAAAATGCCTTCTTTAATTAGAAAAATTATCATTTGTGGAAGGGATAACGAAGAACTTCCTGTTGTGAAAAATATGTATCTTGTTTCTTTGGTTCAAAAAAGGTTAGATTTCATGTATAATAAAAAATAGAATTTGTAGATGATAATGTATATAATTTTATTGCTCATGAGAATGGAACAACAAATTGTACTTACAGAAAAAATTTGTAAAATAGAAGTACAAGAAAAGGATTCTCATTGAATAACACTTGAGTAATTTTCAAGAATGTTTTAATCAATTTTCAGCTACAAATACTAAATTTGATGATGATTTATTGGGATTATTCATATTGTTAACTTTACTTGATTTCTTGAGAAATGCTTAGAGTTTCCATGGTTAATGTTGTCCCAAATGATGATTTTTCTTTTGAAATGACAAAGAGTGGTGTTCTTAATGAGGAGATGGGAATAATAAGCTCTTGATCAAGGCTATAGCTGAGTGACCTCTTTATTCGTATATACAGTCTTAAAGGCAGGATTGCATCAATATTGGTCTCAAAATCTTGAAGATATGCAGGCAGTCTTGTATTCCTTATTGACTTTCTAAGAGTAGTATCAACAATATTTCCATCAACAGGAAGTAGGCCATTGACAAGATTATCATTAGTATACTCAATTTTCATTATGCATATTAAGGTCATCATAAGTTTGGGCATAACGTTACGGAATAGGAAGAGATAAATTATTAGGATCATTATTATTTCCAAAAGAAGAATGACAGGGAAAATAATTTTCATGAAAAACATCTTGAGAAATATCTATTTTATGATTCTTAAGATTTAAGTAATGTATCATTTTGTGTAAGGTTTAAAATCAAGGAAAATACTAAGAGCAAGATGACTATTCAAATTTTTTTTTTCTATGAGCAATAGGTGTAAAAGAATAAAATAAACACAAAAAAATCCATAACGTAGAAATATCACAAATTTTGACAGGAAGTTTTTCTAAAGGAGTTTTATAATGAAGAAAAGGAGTAGGCATGCAATTTATTAGAAAAGCAATATGTTGAATATCAAAACACCAAAAAAAAAATAGTAGGCAAATTAGACTAGAAAAACAAGGCACGAGTAACATTTAAAAGATGTTGATGTTTGTGTTTCAAAATATTATTTTGTTCAGATTTTGAACAGAGGTGGTCTTATGCATAATGCCTTTGGAAGCATAAAAGTATTTCATAGCAAACTCAACACCATTATTTGTTTGGATATTTTTTAATAGAAGTTTTGAATTAATTTTCAACATAATATATAAAATTAACAACATTAGTTTGAACTTTAGATTTGTTATGCATAAGGAAAATTCAAGTATATATAGAAAAATCATCAACAATAATAAAAAAATATCTTTACAATTTGTAGAGGAAATAAAACAAGGACTCTAAATATCAATATGAATAAGTTAAAAATGATGTGTAGTATGAGTATTACTAAAAGAAAAAGGGATTTTTCTCTATTTGGTTTGGTGATGTGTATCACAAATGTATGATTTATCAACAGTAATAGGATAAAAGTTTTTCAAAATATTAAATATTTCATCAGAGGGATGAAAGGATGATGTCACAAATTGATATCTTTAACAATAATTATGTCATCGTAAAGTTGGTTTTGTTACGGTGCTTGTCACTTGTATTTATTTGTGAATGATCCTTTAGGAGGACACTCATGCTTATTGCTTATGTTTTCTATTAAAAGTTTTACAAGGATGTAATTTATGATTTTATCATAAATATTTTTTAAAGTCAAATTACGATTTCGGATGTTGGGTAAAGTTTTACTATATTTATTATATAATAGATTAAATTAATGCATATATTAATATATTACACAAATAATTAAATACATAAATCATGGTTATTTTATGTTACATTAAGATATTATTGCATTTATTAATTTTGTGTAATATTTTTAATGACATCACTTAAATAATTTAATGCATACATTAATATATTACATAAATAACATTATTTAATAGTTAAATATATGCTGTAATTAATATTTTTTTTTTAAATCTATTTAAATAATCAGTTCAAAAGGAAAATTACTAAAAAATTAATTAATTTTAATTCTCTTCCTGAACTACTCATCTACTCATCCCCACTTTTGCATCTATATAAAGTAGATTTTCAGAGAGTTTTCTCAACCAAGTAGTCGAAATTCCATCAACGACTATTTCCAGCTATCTCCGAATATTAAGAGTTTGGGCAAAGAGCTAGGAGCATGGGCAAAGATGAAGACGATGAAAATGCAAAAACATATACTTTTCTAAGAGTGATAACATCAAATTAAGGAAGTACCAAGGTATTATATAGCTTCTGCTCAATTACATTCATAGCTTTTGCTAGCTCTTACATATTTCTTATTATTTTTTGTTCATTAGTTTATATTTGGTTATTAAACTAAAAAACATTTCTTTCAGAGATGATTGCAGTTTTTTGTGATGCAGATATTGAATATCATTTTACAGATTAAATTTTCAAAAACAAGATAAATGTAAACGATGATTGTTCTCATAAAACATGTCAAACTTAATATTATGGTGATTATTGGCTTTGTTTGTAGGAGAACGACCAAGATGGACATGAGCTTCTTTATGCTTAAGTAAAATTTCTCCAGGCATTTGTTTAAAGACCGAGCTTCTTCATCCACTTGAATCAAATGCTAGTTTTAAGAAGATCGTGGAGATGGAAATACTGGAGGAAAATAAAAGAAGCATTTATTGATAATTTATAAATATACGTGTGATTTTATCTTTAAAATGTAATAATACATTTCATAGTAATTTTTTGATCCAAACAGACTCTCACCATCGTTTCCACCACTCCACCACGGAGGAAGACAACAACCAGAATGTGGAGAATGATGGAAGAGTTGAAAGCTAATTAAGGTTGTGAACAAGTTCTGATTGTGTTTGTCGCCTAGTGTTGTAGAAAGGCTCAAGACTGTGACTCCAGCAACCACATCATGAAATTTTCCATTTTTTATTTTGAAAAAGAGAACTTGTGTTGAATACTATGGATGTTGAATTTTACAAGAATCAACTCTTTATATGCTACTAAATGGTAAATGTTTCTTGTAACTATTTTATATATATATATATATATATATATATATATATATAACACGAACATGAAAATGTAAGTTTTAATGTCTTAATTAAAGTAAGTCTCTCTCAAGAAAATCATCTTTCCCTTTCACTTAGAGAATTTTGACACCTCAAAATACTTAAATGGTATTTTCATTATTTCACAATACAGCATGCTGGTCAACTCCACCCCAATTTCTCTTAAAGGAGCTTTGGTACAAATTATCTTTACGCTTTGATGCTACTTCAAAGCATCTCAGTATGCTTATTAGTAAAAATGTTATGGGTTTGGTCTTTACAGGAAAAAAAAATAGTTTTTTTTAACAACAAAGAATTAAAATTAATGGAAAACTACATTAAATAAAAATAAAAATAAACCCCTACCCCTAATAGTAAGTTGACTACATTGAATAACAGTAACCAAGTTGCTATGTGATACAACTAAAACATTGCCTATTTAAATCTATAAATAGACCCAACAAGTACAACCATGACAAGGAATTACAATGCAGTAAATTAAAATTCCAAGTGTTAAGAACACCAATCAAGCTTCCATGAAGCTCCAGGATACTACCATTGAACCACTCTACTACATTTAGTTAAGCATTAATCCTTACATATGTGGCCTTGGTATATTGCACCTTGGTTTTGATTTCCATTAAGTCTTTCCAGCATCCCTCTTGAATAAGTGGGGCTTTGTTGTTGAAGTGATATGTTAAGATGCTTTGTAGGATAACAATACTTATTAACTCTTAATGTCCCTTCGACTTCAAAAGCATTCTCTGCTGCAGTTGATAAGGCCTGTAACCAGCACAAACACCACACCATATCAAATACATTGCATCCTACCCTCCCACACCCACTTCACTGTCCCTAAGTTATATTTTCACCTACCACTCGATATTGTTCTTATTTAATAATTTTCAAAACAGCCCACTAGAAATAGATACCAATCAGAATACAAGTTGTTCATTCCTTTATTCCTATACTTTGCCCATAACCATGCTTTCATCTATGCCATTGCTAAGATTTCAACGTCATCCACCACCCCGTTTTGAAAGACTATCCTATTTCTATGTTTCCAAACTTCGCTCACAATTGCCCCCCACATTCCTTTACATATCAGATTTACTTTTTTGCTTAAACCAACTACATAGAAATTTTCATACGAATTCACAATCTCGTTATGTCTAACAGAAGATAATCATAACCATCTATCACAATTATCCCATACCTTCTAAACAACCTCACATCCAATTAAAAGGTGCTGGATAATTTTCCCCCCTTTTTCACACAGAGGGCAAAGGTTCTTCTATATACTAACACCTCTCCTTAGTAGACTTATTCTAGTGGGTAGTCTATTTAACATTACCCTCCAAACAATCACCTTTACTGGCCTAGGCAATTTGAGGGCCCACACTTCCTTCAACCACTTATATTGTGGACGAGAAGGATCTTCTAATAGCATTTTGTATCCCAACTTAGTTGTATATTCATTCTGATTTCCCCTTTCTCATACCCATCAATCAGATTCTCCTTTCTTTCACTTGGCACTAGAAATTAGATTAACTAGTTGTTATCCTAGTACCTCCTCCCACTAAACATTGGTTTTCTCCATAGTAGTTGCCAATTGAACACCTCGCCTCCCTCATTATTAACCCATTCCCCTACCTCACTTATCGTTCTCGCCTTACTCATGGATAAGGAATACAATCTTGGAAATGTGTCCATTAGCAGTCTTTCCCCCACCGATCTATCATCCCAAAATTTTACTATACTTTAGTTCCCAATCTTCCATGTAGTCCTATCATCAAACCAATTAGGATTATTTCCTACATCACAGACCCTACAAAGGTCTTTTCAACAATAGGAGCTATTCCTAACTGCCATAGTTGTTGACATATCCCTCCAATCACCTTACCTAGAATCTAAGATATCTCTCCACATTCCTCTTACACCCAAACCTAGACGCCACTTCCATTTGGCTAGGAAATCATCACTAAATTTCCCTACATCTTTGATTCCCAATCCTCCCGATTCTACAAGTAAATAGACTTTACTCCAACCTATTCAATTGATTTTCTTACCTTCCAAGCTCCAACCCCATAGAAAATTTGACTGTATTCGTTTAATGGCCTTACACATTGAAACAGGTAGCTTGAAAAATGACAAATAAAATAATGGAAGTGTAGTAATCACTGTTTTAATCAGGCAGATCCTCCCTGCCATGACTTAAAACAAACCTTGACTAAAGGTGGTAAAAATAATTGTGTAACGTTCATAGATGATTTTTCAAGATATACCAAAGTGTACTTAATAAAACACAAAGATGAATCTTTTGATGTTGAAAATCAATTAAATAAGAAAAACAAAAGAATTAGATCAGATAGAGGTGGTGAATATGTTTTATTTAATGATTATTGTTTTAAAGAATAAATTATTCATGAAGTAACTCCACCATATTCATCTGAATCTAATGGAGTAGATGAAAGAAAAAAATATAACTCTTAAAGAAATGATAAATGCTATGCTTATTTGTTCTAATGGTCCTGGTAATCTTTGGCGTGAAGCTCTTACAACATTTTTTTTGCAAAATAGAATACCACACAAGAAAACTGGCAAAACACCTTATGAGTTGTGGAAAGATTATCAACCTAATCTTAAATATTTAAGAGTGTGGGGGTGTTTAGCTAAAGTGATGTTACCTGATCCTAAAAAAAGGAAATATGTTATAAAACTTCTGATTGTTTATTTTTAGGCTATGTTGAACATAATGCTGCATATAGGTTTCTTATTCTCAATATCTTGAAAAATATGTTGGCTGAAGTTCAAGAGGGTGGGTGAATTGAACTATTAATATTTTTTTAAAACAAGTTGGAGTAAGTATTTTTATGAAATAATGATCACCAACCAAAGAATGCACAAAATAGCAAATTAAATTGTCAAAACAGTAAGATAAAATGGAATAAGTGTGTCCAACCAGTAAAACAGTTAGCTAAAATGTCAAAACAATTGATTAAATTTTTTCTGACATAGTTAAATTAGCGAAATAACAAGCTAAATGTTAAATCAGTTGATTAAAATTTGCTCTAGAGCACTTAGGAAATTTTCATCAATTCCAGCAGAAAAAGAAAATTAGCTAAAATTTATTTTTTAACCAATTAAAACTTTTAAGAAATTGCAATTTTCAACTAAAACTAGTAAAACACGTTGGAAATCCTTTTCACTACACAGTTTTATACCAAGTCAGAATAAGGATGAAATAATTAAGAATTTTGTCCAGAAACAACTAGCTAAAACTGAAAAATAGTTGGCTAAAATTCTTAAAGCAAAGCTGTGAAAATGGTTTATGCAATAGTGCTGACAAAACAAAACCAGTTTTTCACGTATCTGCAGAAATAACTTTACAATTATATTAAAAAACAGTTTGTATGAAGAATAATTAAACAAAAGAGTATCAAGATTGATCAAAAACGATTTTCCACTAGTTGAAATTTTACTACACAATGTAAAAACACTTCTCCACAATGCTCACCACAAAATAGAAAAACAACCCTCTATTTCAGAACAAAAAATGATTAGATCCAATTGGTAAAGCTGATTTATTAACAGAAACAATTGATATTACTATTATTATTACTATTATTATTATTATTATTATTATTACTATTATTATTATTATTATTATTGTTATTATTACAATAATAATAATTATTATTATTACTATTATCATTTTTATTATTATTATTATTGTTGTTGTTATTATTGTTGTTGTTGTTCTTATTATTATTATTATTATTATTATCTGTGATCAAATTAGTGACCGAATTTGTGACTGAATTAGTGACCGATTTAGTAACCGAATTTGTAACAGAATGAGTGACCAAAATTAGTGACCAAATCAGTAACTGAAATCAGTGACCGAATCTATGAACAAATCAATGACCGAAATCAGTGACCAAATCTATGACCGAATCAGTAACCGAATTTGTGACGAAATTTTTCGGTCATTAATTCGATTATTGATAATGACCAAATTTTTCGATCTCTAATTTCAGTCACTGTTCAACAATTTTCTAGTAGTGGATAACTGAATTATATATTCATATGTAACCATTTTGATTTCAACCAGTTTATTGAGGATTAAAAAGAAATCAAGGTATCATGGTTACATATGCAATTCATATGATTAAAATGAAATCAAAGTACTGGGGATTGAAAAGAAATCAGAATACTAAGATTGCATATGAATTTATGTGGTATGACTGAAATGAAGTCAATATAAGTTAAATGAAGTATTATTGATTGAAATTGACTAAAAAGAATTGTGATTGAAAATAAATCCATGTGTGGTCTGTATGAATGATGTTCCCGGTATTAAAACTTTATATGTCAAACTTTAAAAAGAAAAAAATCTTATGAATGACTAATACAAATTGTTTTTTTTTTTTCATGTATTAAGTATCTAATAAAATTTTATTTTCACTAATCTATCCTTGTTTTTCTTATTATGTTGTGACTTGCGATGATTATACTCTGTACATAAGCAAATACAGATACATGTGCAGGAGTATGTGAAAGATCATAGGATTTTCTTTAGAATTTGTTTCCCTTTGTTGGATTCATTATATGCTAGACAATATATATTTTTGGAGTGTTACATGCAACAACTATAGTTTTACAATATTAATTATATAATACATTAAATTAATGCATACATTAATATTTTATACAAATAATTAATAATTCAATAAATAAATTACGGTTATTTATGTTACATTAATATATGTATTAGTATTGTGTAATATATTTAATGACATAACATAAATATTTTATACAAATAATTAATAATTCAATAAATAAATTACGGTTTTTTATGTTACATTAATATATTTATTAATATTGTGTAATATATTTAATGATATAACATAAATATTATAATGACATTAATTAATTACATTAATGACATTAATTAATAATTAAATGTATAAGTTGATTAATTTTCTTATTTTAAATACGTTTAAATAATCAATTTAAAACGAAAATTACTAAAAAAATTAATATTAATCTTCTTTTATTGAACTACTCATTTTTTTTCCGTCTATACAAAGCAGAGACTCATTGAGTTTTATCATAGAAGTTGTCGAATTTTAACCCATGACAAAAATAATATATAGTTATCTCTGAATATGTTTAGGGTTTAGACAAATAGTCTGCAGCATGGATGATGATGAAGACGAGGAAGAGACAGAAACATTTCAAAGAATGATGAGATTTATCTCAAAATCAAATCAAGGAAGTATACCAAAGGTATTGTATAAGCAAGGAGTAGCAGATTAATTTACACAACTTTTCTCATTTTTGTGTTTCCTTTAGTTATTCGACTTAAAAAACATTCTTTTTATTAAACATTGCAGTTTTTTTTGTGATACACATATTGAGTACCAATCGCAGTTTTATTTTTTATTTTTCAAGAAAATACATGTAAATTAGGATTATCTTTATAAAACATGTTAATTAACTCAAGATTATGTTGGAAGTTAGCTGTGTGTAGGAACAGCCAACAACGACCATACCATTCTGTGTTCGGGGCTGCTCTGGGAAAGCCTCACAAGACAGTTTTCTCTCTGTTTAGTATGTGGCGAAGGAATCATGAGTGAGCTATTTTATCTTTAGGATGAAATACTAGTTCAAAGATGATCGGGGAGCTATAATGAAAACAGTGGAGGAAAATAAGAGGAACATTTATTTGTAAATATATGGGAAGTTTTATCGTTCAAATGTAATATTACATTTGATAGTAATTATATATCATGCAAGAAGAAGAAGAATTAGTTATTTCATCGGGATGAAATGCAGATTCAATAGATGATTGGAGAGAACTATGATGAAAAGGATTAAAGGTGAATAAGAAACATTTATTGATGATTTGTAAATATAGGTGTGATGTCGATTTCTCAATCTAATGCTACATTTCATAGTAATTATCATACAATAAGAAGAAAAAGTTTCAAATTGTGATTTCAGTTTTGAATGTAACATTAATTGTTATTGTTTTTGTTTGTATAGCTCTATTATATCTCATTGCTTCCACTCTAAGAAGCACTCTCTCTAACCTCTAATCTATTATTATTATTATTAGGTAAATTCAAAATTACCACAATATTCAAATCCATACGTAAATATGCGTGAGAAAAAGAATAATTTCTTGTACTAAAAAATATTGCGTTTGAGAGTTTTGAATTTCTGGAGATCAGATTTGAAGCAATTAGGACCCAAGAGATCGGTCTTGAGAAGATGCATATTATTATTTTATATTGTATCTTTTCTTGAGTGATAACGGGTGTGAAGATATTAACTATCGAGTATATATATGTTAGACTATCAACTTCTGAAATCGTATCCTTTTTCTGTTTCATATTAATTTTAATTTTTTATGATATCAAAAAATATTCAAAACTTAAAATCAAAGGTTGAGACTCTTTCTTCTTCTTATATGACAATTACTACGTTGTAAAGTTAAAATAACTTACATTTACAATCACTAATAAATGCTTCTCTTATTTTCCTCCACTCTTTTCATTATTGATTTTCAATTTTTCTATAAACTTCATGCTAAGCATAGAACTATCACATGTAATTTATTAAAAGTAAAAGAATAAAACTACGAGAAACTAAATCAAACTCATAAAAAGAAAAAAAAAACAAACTAC
>Ga0209700_108408_pt1 | contig 13247 bp, 10 predicted proteins | sample SiratroredBW_FD_187528 | JGI IMG/M metagenome (GOLD analysis project Ga0209700, IMG submission 187528) | Root nodule microbial communities of legume samples collected from California, USA - Siratro red BW (SPAdes) (version 2) | ecosystem: Host-associated > Plants > Roots > Nodule | place: USA... | reverse complement strand
AGGAGAACCATGGTTGTAGAAGAATCCATGCATGTTGCATTTGATGAGACTGACCACAAAGTGCAGGAAAGCATTGAGATTACTGCAGATGATGATGAACCAGTGATCCAGAAGATTGTCACAGATTAACTGGGTAAATCTGTAGAGGACAATCAATCGGATGAATCTGGCACTGGAGCAGCAGCAACTAGTACTGAACTACCTAGAGAATGGAGGGTTCCTAGGAATCTATCACTGGACGATATCATTGGTCAGGTACAGAGGGGTGTATCCACTAGAAGATCCATGAATCACTTTTGCGAACATATGGCCTTTAGGTCACAAATTGAACCCAAGACAGCGGGTGAGGCTCTTGAAGACAACAACTAGATAAATGCCATGCACGAGGAACTGAACCAGTTTGCAAGAAATGAGGTATGGACACTTGTTCCTAGAACAGAGGAGATGAATGTGATCTGTAACATCTTCATTCTGTTGAAGACAACAACTAGATAAAAGCCACCGCCGTACCGTGTCGTCGCTGCTCCTTCCTCCTCGCTGCTGCCGCTTTTGGTTCATCATGGGTGAAGAAAGGTGATGGTGGCTTAGGGTTAAGGTGGTGGTGGCTTAGGGTTTAGGAGTTGGGCCATTCTATTCGCAGTCCCCTCAATTACCAAAATGCCCTCAACACTAGTTGGGTTTTTGGTTAGTGGAGGTACTTCTTGCACCCCCATTAATTAAGATCTACTCTCCAATTCTTCTTAATCCCCAAAATGCCCTCAATCCTGGTTTGATTTCTGATTAGTGGATCTACTTCCTACACCCCCATTAATTAAGATCTACACTCCAATTCTTCTTAATCCCCAAAATGCCCTCAACCCTGGTTGGATTTCTGATTAATGGATCTACTTCTTACACTCCCATTAATCCAGATCTGTACCCACACTCTTCTCAATCCCTAAAAAGCCCTTGATCATAAGTGGTTTCTGACTAGTGGAGCTACTTCATGCATCACGCCAATTAGTATTTGCACCTGGTACCTTATTCAAAGCCCAAGCTTTAAACCTCGCACCTTATTCAAAGCCAGGCTTTAACCTGGCATCATTTCTCAAAGCCTAGGCTTTAAACTTGGCACCTTATTCAAAGCCCAATCTTTAAACCTGGCACCATTTCTCAAAGCCCAGGCTTTAAATCTGGCACCTTATTCAAAGCCCAGGCTTTAAACCTGACACCATTTCTCAAAGCCCAGGCTTTAAACCTGGCATTGTTGCTCAAAGCCCAGACTTTAAACCTAGCACCTTATCCAAAGCCCAGGCCTTAAACCTGGCACCTCACTCAAAGCCCAGGCTTTAAACCTGACACTGCTATCCAACGGCCAGGCTTTAAACCTGGCACTGGTGCCATTCACTTACCTTATTTTCAAACACAAGCTTTCAAAAATTTCAAAAAGAAAAAAAATATCAAGACAACCAACAATCTTATCTACAAAGAACTACGTAACCCTGATTCTCCATCCCTGATGGAGATACGTAGGAGCAAGGTCAAACCTTGTCGGGCTCCCTAAAACCGAAATAAAATATTTTCTTTGTTTTATCTTAATCTCTTTCTTGTGAAAATAAATGTTTTAAAAAATACACTCAGATTACTTATTTAATTAAAGGTACTGTCTTAGGACGGACGTTGTGGGGGTGCTAACACCTTCCCCACAGTTAACCGACTTCCGGACTCGAAATTCGTTTTCGTAAACTTGCCTTATCTTGTTTTTGGTTTTCCATAGTTTTTCCTAATAAACTATGGTGGCGACTCCACTATTTTGAAAATTTTTATTTTGTTCGCCGTCCCCGTCGTGATATCGGTTGCGACAATTACCATCTTGCATTTAGTTATAGATGATGTTTTGAATGAGAACTTCAAACTTAGATACAGTAAATAAAGAATGTTAAAAAAGTTTGAAAATGAGAAGATTAAGAAAAAATAGGTTTTTAACTCCGAAGCCTCTAAATGAAAGATGTTAAAAAAATAAAGGACTTCCTGAGCAGGTTGATGAAAAAGTTGTAAACAATATCACATTGTTTAAAAAATTTTCAAACAACAAATATTTAAGAAAGTTTGAGTGTTTTTTTTTTTTGATTTTTTTTTAAGGTTTGAATGCATGATTATTTACTTGAAGAGTCAAATTTCTCGTTAACCTAAAAAGAATTTAAAAGAGAAAATATTTGATTGATTGAGACTGATTGCACTCAATATGTAATCAAGGAATTCGATTTTATTTTAAAGCTAAAATTTGATGGAGGATTAGTAAAGATTGAAAATGAGAAAAATTTATCACATGGTTAAATAAGATGTGTGAATTCTTACAAATAATTACTTGAAGAAAATAATTTATTTTTTATTACTTATAAAAAGAAAGGTGTGTAATTTATGTTGATGGTAATGAATTACTTGAAGGAGAGATTGTAAAAAGAAGTTTTATTGGAATTTAATTTATGAGCAAGAATTCAAAGTTAATAAGAGCGAAGTTGATTCTAAGCTAAGAGATTTTGTTTACATCGAATTAGTCAAATACTTACCAAATAATGACTTCGGTTTACTAAATTTAATTCACTTTGCCATAACTTGATTCTAATGACTTGGGTTTACTAAATTTAATTCAATTTGTCATAACTTACTAGTTGAACCCAATTTATATGAGTTTTTTTTGTAACAGTTAAAAATAAAATTAATAGAAACACTTAAGGAGTGTTTCAACCCTATTACAAAAAAATAATAAAACCACATACAAGTGTGATTGCAACCATGTTCATATGTTTTCCCCACCTTACCTTCAACTAACAAAAATTATTACCCAACAAAATACAATATCCAAACCATCACATGACCTTACACTCAAAGGAACTCAATGATACACAATTACAGTTCAACGAACTTATATTCAGCATAAATGTATATAGAAACTGTGTGAATTCCTTTAAGTAATTTGATCCGCATTCACCTCGCGACACAATTTCAATTACTACAACCACTGTCCTGCTCAACAAAACAAACAATGCAAACCCAACACCGTTCCATAACTAGGAATTCAGTAAACATTCAAGAGGGCACAAACACCAATCTGAATGTGAACAATTAACCTTCTTATATCTAAACCTTGCCCATCTTCATGCTTTTAACTAAGCCAACATAAAAAATTTTGTATCGTCAACCATACCACCATTAAACACCACCTTATTCCTATGCTTTCAAATCTCACATACAATAGTAGCCCACACACCTTTCTAGACTGAATTCGTTTTCTTATTACACCAAGTGAGGGAAAAGTTCATAAAATGATTAACAACAGTACGATGCCTAACAAATTCTATAGCAATTTATGTATCACACTTCTCCCACACTTTTTGTGCAACTGAACGCTTGAAGAAAACATGTTGGGCTGTTTCTTCTTCAATATTGCATAACAGACACAAGGGTGAAGGTAAAATAATTTTTCTCCTAATCAGGTTATTTCTAGTAGGTAGCTTTCCAATGAGAACCCTTCAAACACACTTTTGCAAGGCCATTAGCTGGAATTTTCCAAATTTGTTTAAACCAAGGGCCAGCTCGGGACTGAGCAAACTCTTTAAGTGCATATATCCTGATCCAGTAGTATAATTCTCAATGTCACCATCCTCCCATACCAATTTATCTAACATTTCTCTACTCCACTAAACAGTGGACAATAATGCTAACAGCTACCCTTCCAATTCTTGTTCCCAAACAAAAAAATCCTCTCCTCCAATTCGGATTCTACCTAATAACAACCTTGCTACACACACTCACCCAATTACCCACTTCACAAACTGCCTTATCTTTAGCTAAAGACAAAGAGTATAACCTAGGAAATTTTTGCATGAATGGTAAGTCACCTACCCATTTATCTTTCCAAAAACTTATAATTCTACCATTACCCAACTTTCATCTGATCCTATTGTCAAATATTTTCATTCCTCACATCACAAATTCTACAAATATCTCTCCACCATATGGAGCTTTTCCTATCTTCCATGGTCACTTTCGTATCCTTTCATGAACCTATCTAAAATCAACTATTTCCTTCCACAAACCGACTTCCTCCATTCCAATTCTCCTTTCCATTTAGCTAAGAGAGCTGCATTAAATCTCCCAATTTATATGAGTTATTCACTCTAACAAGTATTAGAAGTTACCGAAAGAATCTTGCATTCTTATTAGTAAAAGTTATATGTAATAATGTCTTGTATTATGATTATACCTATTTTAATATATTTAATATTTTTTTTCTGACAAAAAGATAAAAAGCTTCACAACAGTTAGAGTTTTGTGAAGTTTATTTTATTTCATATTCTACACACTATTGTTTAATACAAAATCTTATAAATCCCCTTGTAATTACGTACCATCTTCTTAATATGTTTAAATAAGTAAATAAATCTTACGTGTTATAAAGTGAGTAAGTTTTAGATACAATATTTTAATAAAAAAACATCTCTTTATTTTTCGTCTTTTTTCAAATTTAATATAGTTGTATTTAAAAAGAAAAAAAAGCTAATGCGTCATCATTGAATCATTAACTTCAGCTATGTTGTTGTGTATTTATCACATGCAACACCCTTAAATATATTGAAAGCAAAAAGAAAGGAAATGATGGGACATCAAATGTTACAATAAATTTTTATTTTGACATGTCTATAACATTTTTTTTTATCTCTTCAAAATTTAAAATTATTTTTTATATCTTAGATTCACTTTAAGAAATACAAAGTATATGTTTAGGTATTTAAAAACTTTATAGAACTATTACACGTGTACATTATATGACTTTAAACCATTATTTAATCTTTCTTTCAGTGTCTAATAAGTTAACTAATGTGATATAATATTAATAATAAAACATAATTTTTCTTACTTTTAAAAAATAAAAAAATTACAAAATAAAAACTGAAAATTCAGTTTACTCCAACAACTAAAAATATATTTTTAAGATTATCTGAAACCAAGTATGTACCATATAAATTTAATCAAGACAATGATAAAACAAGTTTTAATTTAACAATAATCACTGATATAAACCTTTAGAGAAAAAAGAAAATTGGAAAAACACTTAGAAAGAACAACACCAAATCTATTGCAAATGTTTTTCATTTATGGATCAGTTCATTCATCGAAGAACAAATTTATTAAAATAGATCTAGATTTTTCTTTCAACAAATCATTCAAATTGGATTTCAGAACCATACACAATGTGACTGTAAAAAACTAGTTCAGAACTTTGGAATCCACATAATATTTGCTTATATCATTCATTCTTTAATCAAAGTTCGTAAGCATGCACACATCATATAAATTTGAACGTTCTTAGATCAATGTACTTAAAACTGCATCGTACAAATTTCAGAAAATCATAAATTATAAAAAAGTAATATATGTTATAGATTTTACATTTAAAATTTTTTCATATTAAATATATATATATATATATATATTGATAGTAAATTTTTCATATTAAAAATTTTAGTCTGCAGCAGTTTAATAAAAAAGAAAATAAAGTGTGCAAGAGTGTTTGGATGGCTATCATTCTGACAATGTGAAAACACACAGAAATTCACGCCAGGAAATCCTATTTTAATATATTTAATATTTTGTATTGGTAAAAAAAATAAAAAACTTCACAACAGTGTGATAGAGTTTGTGACATTTCAAGATCATCTACTATATTTTTTTTGGTGTACAGAAGAAAACTCTCTTCTGTCTCTTTTCTGTGAAGGTAACGTTGAGCGGCATTATCATGGAGGCTCCATCCGCCTAGCAGATCAATGATGGGGTCAACCTAAGTCGTAGAGGCACTATATTATTTTTTGTTTTAGGCAAAGCCAAAAGACTGTTGTCTAAATTCTAGGCAATACTTTGGCAACGGTTTTTCAATCGTAGGATATGCGTATGTAGCCATAGACTATAGATAACGGTTTTTTCTCTAAAGCAACACCTTTTGTAAAACCGTTGTCTATAATGCTACATTAGACAACGCTTTTTAAACAACTTTTAGATAACACTTTTACTGAGGCAATGTTTTTTTGAAACGTTGCCTATTGTTTAGACAACATTTAATAAAATGTTGTCTATCGTTTAGGCCACACTTATTTACCTGTTGTCTGTTATTTAGACCACACTTATTTAGCTGTTGCCTATTATTTAGACCACACTTTTCCTATTGTTTAGGCCACATTTATTTAGCTATTGTCTATTTTTTAAGCAACGTTTATTTAGCTATTGTCTATTATTTATGCCACGTTCATTTACATGTTGTTTTTTGTTTAAACCAAATTTACTTATTTGTTCCCTTTGCTTAACTATTCAAATTGTATATTTATTCTACATTTATAATAGCTTTTAAAATTTAATCATTCATTTATTTATATTGTTTAACTATTCAAATTAATTTATTTCAAATTTATGATTAGTTTTAAATTTTAATTATTTATTTATTTATAATATTTTAAAAGTTGGAGGATATAAATATAATATTTTCAAATAAACAATATAAACATACTAATTGAATAAATAATTATATGAATAAAAACAAAATAAGGATAGTAAGAAACATATATTTCAAAATGCAGTTTGATTTTGTTTAGTTACATACATAAAACATTCTTTCTTAACTAGAATTCAAAGAAAGTTTCAAAGTTCTTTCATCTATTTTCTTCTCCTCTCCAATATGACATCCTTCTCCTCGCCAATATGTTAAAGCAATTAAGTACGGTCATATTTCATCATCTCATCAAGTTGATCTTGAAATTAAACATATAAATAAAACAAATAAAGACCCAAAATAAAAACTTCATCCTCATCATCAAGTTGATTCTAAAATTGAACAAATACATAAAAGTAATAAAATAAACAGAATCAAACTGTGAAATTCTGAACAATCAGAACCAAAACATACCCAGAATCAAAACTTCATCCTCATCATCAAGTTCATTCTAAACTTAAACATATACATAAAATAAATAAAATACCTAGAATCAAAACTGTATAATTCTGAACCATCAGAACCAAAACTAATTTCTTACAAAGGTTTGTGAGCTTAAATTTTAACATGGCATTGAGATAAACAAGGCTTTTCAATTATTATCACAATCACAACTCTTTCCACAAGATTTAGGTTCAATAAAAGAGAATAAGAATGTTGAAATAGCAGAAACAAATGGTGAAACAAATATAAGTTGGTTATAGTAGTATAATGCAAAATGACTACTTATTATGAATTCCTAAAGAATATTTAAGCATAATGTTAATTAATTAACATATATTCAACATATTCAAACCTTTATTTATCTACATATTGGAAGTGATCCAACCTATTAGTGTTGAAAAATGTAATACAACATCAACTTAAAAATATAATTCATTAAGATTTAATCCAAAGATTGTTACCTAGTCATGACAAGGAACATGAGTAAAAGTAGATGATTGTGGAACAATTGAACTATTTTCTTTTCCAAAAATACGTGACATCATTTGTTCTATTTCATCGTCATTCAAATCGGGATTTCACTCCTTAATCAACAATTTCATCATTGCTTCATTTGTTTGAATCTTCATTTCCATGCCATTAATTTTAACATCAACAGCTTTTTGAACAACAACTTCTTCATTCTTTTTTAGTATTGATGATGTCATAGTCCTTCCGTAACAGCGAATTCGGCCATGTCTTCCTTTTTCAAACATTGATTCAAATTCTTTTTCCACAGTCTCACTTGATGAGTTTTGCTTAGAACTTTCAAGCATAGACTGAAATATGTATATATACATACATACAAAATTTAACAATTAAAAATATGGTACACTTACATCAAAATAAACTTACAATAGCATCTTGTGTTTCATCATCCACTGGTTTTCCTTTTCGATTAGGACGACCTTGACGAGTTTTATTTCAACTTTACTAACTTCTTCTCCATTCTTTTTCCCAGCATTCTATATGAATTCAATATTAATAGTGAATATTTGTACACATATCACAACTATTTATATTTTGTACAAGATGTATAAGATGAGAGAGAAGAAATTAATACAATTCCAATTCAGCTCTAACTCTAGCAAAGTTTACTAATCCCATTCTATGCATATGCTTTTGCTTTCTCCTATTCAGTGCATTATTTTCACTGACGCTCTACGTTTTAGATAAGAAAAATGTACTATCAGTAGGTTTGGAGATTTGATTGTTGTATCAATCAAAATATATAAATAAATTCAAAAAATTCATTGATCCGTGAATAGCAGCAAAGAGATAGTCTCATACTTGAACCGTAGTGTTTTTCCAGTATGTAATAAGCTGCTTGAAATGATGTTCGAGAATGCCCTGTGGACGATGTTTCAGTCGTTCCTTCATGGTGAAATATTTTCCAAAATGTAGTCTCTTGATATACCATTTGTAGTGCCTCCATGCATCATTTATGCGAGTAAATACTGCTCTCTCTCCTTTCTCTGAAATAATAAATTTTTCCTTAACATAAACATAACTCATTAATATCTCATACATATTAAATCCTTAGACAAATAATTGATTCAAATACTTGCACATAGTTCCAAATGCGTTCCTTATAATCTTTGACTAAAGTCTTGAAGTTTGTATAAATCAATGGACAAAAGTCTACATTTCTAGCTATGGTCCCCAGAAAATAACTGAGATCAAACACCATTTTGTCACTAGGACCAATTGGTTCTCCATCTTTGTCCAAGATAATCTCTGGGTGATCTTCAATATCTCTTGAATGTATTTGTAAGCATTGAGTCAATCCCCTAGTTCTTTTCTTGCTTGTGCCTGTTTCAACATGTTTAATAAGGACAATCACAATAAAACCATGATTATCTATGAGATATAGATAATTAGGACTATAACATGAGTTTGGTGTATACCAAACTTTTATTCTATGAGATACCTTATCAAAACCAAAGCATGTATATTAAGTTAAAATTATTACCTTCTTCAGCAGTTATTTCATGGTTTAATTCTTCATTCAAACTTTGGTCTTCGACAATTGTTTCTTTTTCAAATTCTACTTGTTGCAGCTCATTTTCTTCATTTTCTTCTACAACAACTGCTTTACCTTTTTCTCCTTCTTGATTAAGAAACTTAGCAATCAACATTGATCCACATAATATGGCTGGTTGCTTCTTTTTAGTAGTAATTTGATGACCAACCATTGACTTATAATCTTCTGTCAAAGCCTTTTTCTTTTTGTCATTTGTCTTTGATTTATCATGATCCACTGCTAGCCTCTTTGTAGATTTCTTTTTCTCAATCATATTACTATTCACCTTTACTGGTGCTCCCTCATTTGGTGGCTGTTTGGAAATTAAATTGCCAACTTCAAGTAATGCAGCCTCAATCCTTTCAATCTTTGATTTGGGGTTTTCTTGTTCTGCCACCTTTTTTATTTCTTGTTGTCTGGCACGAACTACTCCTAAAGATCTTGAAATGGCTAGTATCCTTGCTCTTGACTCATTAATGGCTTGTAGTGTTGTCTTATTATTTGAACTTTGTCATTTGCTTTAGCTTCCAAAGCTTCAATTGGCATCACATTTTGACTAGATTGTTTAGGTTCTTCAACACTAGAAGTAACAATCTTCTTGTTTTGGCATCCCACTTCAAAATTGGACAATTTAAATTGTCCATTAGGAAAAACCTTATGATCCTTAGTTGCCTCAATCCCTTTTTCGCGTTTCACACTAAGCCTCTTAAGTAATTCCTTGCTTGATCTAGTAAATCCAAATAGTCATCATTCACCTTCACCTTACTTGATCTAACTTTTCCTTCTTGAGAATTAATTTTTTGTTTTGAGCCTACTTCCTTTCCCATTGTCTGAAAAGCCAAAAAAAAAAAATGGTCATGAGATTTGAACATGGTGTTCAAATTCATCAAGTAAAAAGTGAACAAACTTGTTTAAGGCATTTTCACATTGAGAATTAGTATCCATATTTTCACATTTAATGAAATCAGCAACTAAGTTAGTTTAAGGCAGCTTTTTATTAATCTATGAAGATATAAACTACAAGACAATGACATCATTAAAGCATAAATACACACACACACATATATATATATACACATATATATACACACACACACATATATATATATACACATATATATATATATATACATATATATATACATATATACATATATATATACATATATATATAAAGTACCTATTTTTAGTGCATGAAGTCAAATAAAGTTTCATCAATATCATCTTCAGGAAAAATAATTTCTTCCCCTACAGTAGAAGGTTTATGGAATACTGTGACAGGCATGTCTTTCTTAACCCAATTTAGTTCACCGTCATTGTTTGTAACGTTTACTTCAACACCATTTGACTGGTCACATTGTTCACCCATGTTAAATAAATCTCTTGGACCTTTTTTCAAAGCATAATGTCTATTAGCATCTAAAGGGTCTTTGATGTAAAAACATTACTGGACTTGAAAAGCCAACACAAAAGGATCATTTTGGTAAACTTTTCTGTTGAAATATACACTAGTAAGTCCATATTTGTCCTCTTCAACCTCAAACCAATCACATTTGAACATGACAAATTTGAAATTACTATAATAATCTAACTCAAATATATCTTTGATTGCACCATAATATGTTATGGGTTCATTTTTTGGATTATCATCCTTTGCACTTGCAAAACTTTAAGTCCATAAAACTAATGTTACACCAAAATTTTGAGTTTTGTGTTTGGCATCCCGCTTCATAGTATGAAATCTGTATCCATTAATAAGGTAACCTGAAAACCTCTTTACAACATTACTTGAAAACCTGAAAACCTCTTTGCAACATTACCTGAGAACCTCTAGAGAACTCTTTAATTTGAAATGGCACATCTTCTTTTAAGGATCGAGTTTTGAACCATTCACTAAATTCTTGACTTCGTGTTATGACCTTCCCCCACTTCCCTCTTTTATTGGGTCTATTAAAACTCTCATCAAACTCTCTACAGAAACAATGATATATTATTGGTTAAAACTATATAAAAACCTTACATTGATAGGAAACTATAAAAGAATAGGAAAGAATTATCATACCTAATGTACATGTTGATTTCATCACAATTGAATAGGAGGTATCAATGTGCTTGGGCTTTCATTGTCAAATCTATAGGAAATGGTTTACCATTATTTTTTTCCCCTATAGGGCTCCCAAGATTTGAGAAATAATCAATTGCATTTGCTTCACATAAGTCATTATGGTCATAATTACAACGCTCTCTATTTAATCTTGTTTCTACACCTGCATGCAAATATCTTGAGCAAAAAGTCAAAGCTTCTTCCGCCAAATACCCTTCAGCAATAGAACCTTTAGGATAAGCTTTATTACGAACATAACTCTTCAATCTGCATAAATATCTTTCAATAGGATACATCCATCGAAATTGAACGGGGCCCCCTAACCTCACTTCATTTGGCAAATGAATAGGTAAGTGAATCTTTATATCAAAAAAGGCAGGTGGAAAAATCATCTCTATCTGACAAAGTATTTTTACCTCTTCTTTTTCCAAGTAATCAATATCTTGCAACTGTATAACCTTTTGACATATAGAGCGAAAGAATGAGCCTAATCGAATTAGAGGGTCAGCCACTTTATGAGGCAATGTGCTTCTTTGCCACAGGTAGTAAGTAATGTATCATGAAATGTGCATCATGACTCTTATAACCAGATATTTTCTTGTTAGTAACATGCACACACTTTGAAATATTTGACGCAGTTCCATCTAGTAACTTTGCATCCTTAAAAACACCACAAAAGGTAGTTTTCTCACGAGCATTCAGTGAAAAACAAGTTGTTGAAAACTTTATCCGATCTTTACCAATGTCCCTTGGATGAAGATCTTTTCTTATTCCCTTACTTTGCAAATCATCACGAGCATTAACATGATCTTTTGTCTTCCCATGAATGTCCAAAAGAGTGCCCACAACACTATCACAAATATTTTTTTCAATGTGCATGACATCAAAATTGTGACGTAATTTATTTGTCACCCAATAAGGCAACTCAAAAAAGATTGATCTTTTTTTCCATGGACCATCAATAGTTTTTTTTTTTTTTTTTGCGTTCTTTCCAAAAAGATTTATGAAATCTTTTAATATTTCTAGGATTTCTGACCCTTCTAATTTGTGTGGTGTAGACCTAAGTTCTTTTTCCCATTAAAAGACTTCTTATTCGATCTCCAAGGATAGCTCATTGTTAAAAGTACACAATGGTCTATATAGCACATTTTATGGCTATGTTTCCAGTAGGATGAATTAGTGTCATAATTACAATATGCACAAGCTAATCTTCCTTTCGTGCTCTAACCTGATAACATAGTATACCCAGGGTAGTCACTAATCGTCCATAAAAGAGCTGCACACATTTAAAATGTTTCATTTTTTGAAGCATCATATGTCTCCACTCCAAACTCGCATAAATCTTTTAGCTCCTAAATCAGCAGTTGAAGGTAGACATCAATATCATTTCTTGGTGATTGTGGACCAGGAATCAGCAAGGACAACATTGTATATTCAGGTTTCATGCACAACCATGGTGGAAAGTTGTACACCACTATCATGACAGGCCATGTGCTATGTGATATGCTCATGGTCCTAAATGGATTAAAGCCATCACTTGTCAAACCAAGTCTTACGTTGCGGGAGTGAATAAAAAATGTAAAATAAGGTTTAGACCAAGTTCAAGAGGGGTGGTGAATTGAACTTTGAAAACTTTTCACAAATCTGATTTATTCTTCAAGTAGAGAATGAAAATTCTTTATTCAATCAATTGACTGTATAATTCTGAACTGTCAGGTAAACAATCGATTGAGCACAGCAGAATATATCAGAGTTAAACCCAGAATTCAGTTAAACCCAGAAATCAATTAAACTCAGAAATCAGTTTACAGTGTAAGATTGTGCTAACCCAGATTTAATATGTTTAAACACAATCCAGAAGCACACTTGATTATGCAAACAGATGTTCAGAGTATGATTAACAGTATGAACTGATTTTAATCTAGTTAATTTTAAAGATGACAGCAGTGAATAAAGGCAATCAAGAAGAGTAGGGAGAAAAGCAAGAACACAGAATTTTTATCCTGGTTCACCCTTCCACAAAGGCTACGTCCAGTCCTTTGCAAACTAGCAAAGATTTCCACTAAAACAGATCACAAGATCAGTTTACAACCCTTGCTCCCAGCAAGTTACAA
>Ga0209700_108406_pt1 | contig 13249 bp, 9 predicted proteins | sample SiratroredBW_FD_187528 | JGI IMG/M metagenome (GOLD analysis project Ga0209700, IMG submission 187528) | Root nodule microbial communities of legume samples collected from California, USA - Siratro red BW (SPAdes) (version 2) | ecosystem: Host-associated > Plants > Roots > Nodule | place: USA... | reverse complement strand
TGCTTTTTAATTTTTTAGTATTTTTGACATCTTTTTGTCTATTTTACGTACCTATGGTTTTCAAAAAATTCTTAAAATTTTTGTGTTGCTTTATTGTATGGATCCGAGATTTTATCCAAAAATTCTGCAAAACTATGGTTTTTTTTTAAAAAAAAATGAGATATTTGAAATTCATAATTTCAACAAAATTCCATCGTTTACTATTTCTTTTTTAGTTTTTTAGTATTTTTGGCATTTTTTTTATTTCACCTATACAAACTTGTCAAAAATTTTTAGAACTTTTTGTATTGTTTTATTCGAAGGATTAGAGATTTTATCAACGAATTCTGGAAATTTCTAAAAGTTCTTTTACAAAAATATAGATATGTGAAATAATTTTTTTTTTAAATTCTGCGGTGTCCAACTTGTTTTCTTGTTTTTTTAATATTTTTGACATTTTCGTTTCAATTTCGTCTATCTGTACTTGTAAAAAAATTCACGAAAATTTTATGTTCTGTTATTTTATGGATGAGAGACTTTGTCCATGATTTTTGGAAAATCATGGAACGTTTTTCTGAAAAATATAGACATTTGAAATCCAAAATTATTCACAAATTCCATTATTTACTATTCGTTTTTTTATTAACATTTTTTACACCTTTTTTTCCTATTTCACCTAATCAAATCTGTTAAAAAATTCTAAATATTTTTGTCGTGCTTTATTACACGGATTATAAAATTTATCAGAGAATTCTGGAAAATTCTTGAATTTTGATTAAGAAAAATAGATATTGTAAATACAAAACAATTTCAGAATTTCATCGTTTACTATTTGCTTTTTAATTTTTTAGTATTTTGACATCTCTTTTTCTATTTTACTTATTTATGGTTTTCAAAAAATTCTTAAAATTTTTGTCTTGCTTTATTGTATGGATCCGAGATTTTATCCAAAAATTCTGGAAAACTATGGTTTTTTTTTTCAAAAAAAAATTGAGATATTTGAAATCCAGAATTTCAACAAAATTCCATCGTTTACTATTTCTTTTTTATTTTTTTAGCATTTTTGACATTTTTTTGTATTTCACCTATCCCAACTTGTCAAAAAAATTTAGGCCTTTTTGTAGTGTTTTATTCGAAGGATTAGAGATTTTATCAACGAATTCTGGAAATTTCTAAAAGTTCTTTAACTAAAATATAGATATTTGAAACAACTGTTTTTTAAATTATGCGGTTTACTACTTGTTTTTTTGTGTTTTTATTATTTTTGACATTTTCTTTTCAATTTCGTGTATATGTCCTTGTTAAAAAATTCTGAAAATTTTTATGTTCTTTTATTTAATGGATTAGAGATTTTGTCAAATATTTTTGGAAAATCATTTAACATTTTTCTAAAAAATATAGACATTTGAAATCCAAAATTATTCACAAATTCCATTATTTACTATTTGTTTTTTTTATTACCATTTTCGACGCCTTTTTTTCCTATTTCACGTAATCAAACTTGTCAAAAAATTATAAATATTTTTGTGGTACTTTATTATACGGATTATAGATTTTATCAGAGAATTCTTGAAAATTCTTGAATTTTGATTAAGAAAAATAGAGATATTGTAAATACAAAACATTTTCAGAATCCCATCGTTTACTATTTGCTTTTTAATTTTTTAGTATTTTTGACTTCTTTTTTTCTATTTTACCTATCTATGGTTTTAAAAAAATTCTTAAAATTTTTGTGTTGCTTTATTGTATGGGTCCGAGATTTTATCCAAAAATTCTGTAAAACTACTATTTTTTTTTTCAAAAAAAATTGAGATATTTGAAATCCATAATTTCAACGAAATTCCATCGTTTACTATTTCTTTTTTTATTTTTTATCTTTTTTGGCATCTTTTTTCTATTTCACCTACCAAAACTTGTGAAAAATTTTTGGAACATTTTGTAGTGTTTTATTCGAAGGATTAGAGATTTTATCAACGAATTCTGGAAATTTCTAAATGTTCTTTTACTAAAATATAGATATGTGAAATAATTTTTTTAAAATTCAGTGGTTTACTACTTGTTTTTTTGTTTTAATTTTTTTGACATTTTCTTTTCAATTTTGTCTATATGTCCTTGTTAAAAAATTCTGGAAATTTTTATGTTCTTTTATTTTAGTGATTTTGTCAAAGATTTTTGGAAAATCATGGAACATTTTTCTAAAAGATATAGACATTCAAAATCCAAAATTATTCACAAATTTCATTATTTACTATTTGTATTTTTATTAGCATTTTTGACGTCTTTTTTCCTATTTCACCGAATCAAACTTGTCGAAAAATTCTCAATATTTTTGTGGTGCTTTATTATACGAATTATAGATTTTATCAAAGAATTCTAGAAAATTCTAAAATTTTGATTAAGAAAAATAGAGATATTTTTAATACAAAACATTTTCAGAAATCCATCGTTTACTATTTGTTTTTTTTATTTTTTTAGTATTTTTGACATCTTTTTTTTGTATTTTACCTGTCTATGGTTTTCAAAAAAATTGTAAAATTTTTGTGCTGTTTTATTGTGTGGATTTGAGATTTTATCAAAAAATTCTGCAAAACTATGTTTTTTTTTCAAAAAAAATTGAGATATTTGAAATCTAAAATTTCAACATAATTCCATTGTTTACTATTTCTTTTTTATTTTTTCAGCATTTCTGGAATTTTGTTTTCTATTTCAGCTATCCAAACTTGGCCAAAAATTATGGAATTTTTGGTAGTGTTTTATTGGAAGGGTTAGAGATTTTACCAACGATTTCTGGTAAATTCCAAAAGTTCTTTTAAAAAAAATATTGATATGTGAAATATTTCTTTTTTCAAAATTTTGCGGTTTACTATTTGTTTTTTTTATTTTTTTATTATTTTTAACATTTTATTTTCAATTTCGTCTATCTGTACTTGTTAAAAGATTCTAGAAATTTCTCTGTTTTTTTATTTTATGGATTAGAGATTTTATCAAAGAATTTTGGAAAATCATGAAATATTTTTCTAAAAAATATAGACATTTGAAATCCAAAATTCTTCATAAATGCCATCGTTTATTATTTGTTTTTTTTTAGCATTTGGTAATCTTTTTTTCCTATTTCACCTATCCAAACTAGTCAAAAAATTCTAAATATTTTTGTGGTGCTTTATTGTAGGGATTATAGATTTGATCAGAGAATTCTGGAAAATTCTTGAATTTTTGTTAAAAAAATTAGAGATATTTTAAATACGAAACATTTTCAGAATTCCATCGATCACTCTTTGCTTTTTCAATTTTTTAGTTTTTTTTGACATTTTTTTTTGTATTTTACCTGTCTATGGTTTTCAAAAAAGTTGTAAAATTTTAGTGTTGTTTTATTGTGTGGATTTGAGATTTTATCGAAAAATTCTACAAAACTATGGTTTTTTTTCAAAAAAAATTGAGATATTTGAAATCCAAAATTTCAACAAAATTCCATCGTTTACTATTTCTTTTTTATTCTTTCAGTATTTTTGTCATTTTGTTTTCTATTTCACCTATCCAAACTTGTCCAAAAATTATGGAATATTTTATAGTGTTTTATTGGAAGGGTTAGAGATTTTACCAACGATTTCTGGAAAATTCTAAAAGTTCTTTTAAAAAAAAAATATTGATATGTGAAATTTTTTTTTGCAAAATTCTGCAATTTACGATTTGTTTTTTTATGTTTTTATTACTTTTGAGATTTTATTTTCAATATCGTCTATCTATACTTGTCAAAAAATTCTAGAAATTTTTATGTATTTTTATTTTATGGATTAGAGATTTTATGAAAGAATTTTGGAAAATCATGGAATGTTTTTCTAAAAAATATAGCCATTTGAAATCCAAAATTCTTCACAAATTCCATCGTTTACTATTTCTTTTTAATATTCTTTTGGCATTTTGGTAATCTTTTTTTCCTATTTCACCTATCCAAACTTGTCAAAAAATTCTAAACATTTTTGTAGTGCTTTATTGTAGTGATTGTAGATTTTATAAGAGAATTCTAGAAAATTCTTGAATTTTTATTAAAAAAAATTGAGATACCTTAAATGCAACACATTTTCAGAATTCCATCGTTTACTATTTGCTTTTTTAATTTTCTAGTATTTTTGACATCTTTTTTTTCTATTTTACCTATCTATGGTTTTCAAAAAAATTGTAAAATTTTTGTGTTGTTTTATTGTATGGATTCGAGATTTTATCAAAAACATCTGCAAAACTATAGTTTTTTTTCAAAAAAAATTGAGATATTTGAAATCCAAAATTTCAACAAAATTCCATCGTTTACTATTTCTTTTTTTTTCATAATTTTTGGCATTTTGTTTTCTATTTCACCTATCCAAACTTGTCCAAAAATTATGGAATTTTTTATAGTGTTTTATTAGAAGGGTTAGAGATTTTACCTACGATTTCTGGAAAATTCTAAAAGTTCTTTCTAAAAAAATATTGATATGTGAATTTTTTTTTCAAAAATCTGCGGTTTACTATTTCTTTTTTTCTTTTTTTCTTATCTTTGACATTTTATTTTCAATATCGTCTATCTGTACTTGCAAAAAATTATAGAAATTTTTATGTTTTTTTATTTTATGGATTAACAATTTTATCAAAGAATTTTGGAAAATCATGGAATGTTTTTCTAAAAAATATAGACATTTGAAATCCAAAATTCTTCATAAATTTCATCCTTTACTATTTGTTTTTTTATTCTTTTAGCATTTTGGTAATCTTTTTTTTCCTATTTCACCTATCCAAACTTGTCAAAAAATTCAAAATATTTTTGTAGTTCTTTATTGTACGGATTAAAGATTTTATCAAAGAATTCTGGAAAATTCTTGAATTTTTATTAAAAAAATAGAGATATTTTAAATATGAAACATTTTCAGAATTCCATCATTTACTATTTGCTTTTTAATTTTTTAGTATTTTTGACATCTTTTTTTTCTATTTTAACTATCTATGGTTTCAAAAAAATTGTACAATTTTAGTGTTGTTTTATTGTATGGATTCGAGATTTTATCAAAAAATTCTGCAAAACTATGGTTTTTTTTTTCAAAAAAAATTGTGATATTTAAAATCCAAAATTTCAACAGAATTCTATCGTTTACTATTTCTTTTTGAGCTATTTAGCATTTTTGGCATTTTTTTTTTCTATTTCACCTATCCAAACTTGTCCAAAAATTATGGGATTTTTTGTAGTGTTTTAGTGGAAGGGTTAGAGATTTTACCAACGATTTCTGGAAAATTCTAAAAGTTCTTTTAAAAGAAATATTGATATGTTAAATTTTTTTTTTCAAAATTCTGTGGTTTACTATTTGTTTCTTTATTTTTTTTATTATTTTTGACATTTTCTTTTCAATTTCGTCTATCTGTACTTGTTAAAAAATTGTAGAAATTTTTATGTTTTTTTATTTTATGGATTAGAGATTTTATCGAAGAATTTTGGAAAATCATGAATATTTTTCTAAAAAATATAGACATTTGAAATCCAAAATTCTTCATAAATTCCATTATTTACTATTTGTTTTTATTTATTTTTTTAGCATTTTTGACGTCTTTTTTTCCTATTTCACCTAATCAAACCTGTCAACAAATTCTAAACATTTTTGTGGTGCTTTATTATAAGGATTATAGATTTTGTTAGAGAATTCTGGAAAATTCTTGAATTTTGGTTTAGACAAACAGATATATTTTAAATACACAATATTTTCATAATTCCATCCTTTACTATTTGCTTTTTAATTTTTTTAGTATTTTTGACTTTTTTTTTCTATTTTACCTCTAAAAAGCTCTTAAAATCTTTGTATTGTTTTATTATATGGATACGAGAATTTATCAAAAAATTGGGCAACATCGTGTTTTTTTTTTTCAAAAAAAAATTGAGATATTTGAAATCCAGAATTTCCACAAAATTCCATCGTTTACTATTTATTTTTTATTTTTTTTTATCATTTTTGGCATTTTTTTTCTATTTCACCTATCCAAACTTGTCAAAAAATTATGTAATTTTTTATAATGTTTCATTCGACGGATTAGAGATTTTATCAACGAGTTCTGGAAGTTTCTAAAAGTTCTTTCAGAAAATTAAAGATATGTGATATAATTTTTTTTTCAAAATTCCGCGGTTTACTATTTGTTTTTTATTTTTTTATTATTATTGAAATTTTCTTTTCAATTTCGTTAATCTGTACTTGTCAAAAAAATTCTGAAAATTTATATGTTTTTTTATTTTATGGACTAGAGATTTTTCCAAATATTTTTGGAAACTCATAGAACATTTTTCAAAAAAATATAGACATTTCAAATTCACAATTCTTCATAAATTCCAATCTTTACTATTTTTTTTTTGTTAGTATTATTGACGTCTTTTTTTCCTATTTCACCTAATCAATCTTGTCAAAAAATTCTAAATATTTTTGTGGTGCTTTATACGGATTATAGATTTTATCAGAGAATTCTGGTAAATTCTTGAATTTTGATTAAGAAAAATAGAGATATTTTAAATACATAACATTTTCAGAATTCCATCGTTTACTATTTGTTTTTTAATTTTTTGGTATTTTTCACTTCTTTTTTTCTATTTTACCTACCTATGGTTTTCAAAAAATTCTTAAATTTTTTGTGTTGTTTTATTGTATGGATCCGAGATTTTATCAAAAAATTCTGCAAAATCATGGTTTTTTTGAAAAAAAATTGACATATTTGAAATCTAGAATTTCAACAAAATTTCACCGTTTACTATTTATTTTTTATTTTTTTAGCATTTTTGGCATTTTTTTTTTCTATTGCACCTATCCAAACTTGACAAAAAATTATGGAATTTTTTGTAGTGTTTTATTACAAGGATTAGAGATTTTAGGAACAAATTCCGGAATTTCTAAACATTCTTCTACAAAAATATCGATATGTAAAATAACTTTTTTTTCCAAATTTCATGGTGTACTAGTTTTTTTTTTATCTTTTTATTATTTTTGACATTTTCTTTTTAATTTCGTCTATCTGTACTTGTCAAAAAATTCTGGAAATTTTTATGTTTTTTTATTTTATAGATTAGAGATTTTATCAAAGATTTTTGGAAAATCATGGATCATTTTTCTAAAAAATATAGACATTTGAAATCCAAAATTCTTTATAAATTCCAGTATTTACTATTTGTTTTTTTTTCAGTATTTTTGTCGTCTTTTTTTACTATTTCACCTAATCAAACCTCTCAAAAAATTCTAAACATTTTTGTGGTGCATTATTATACGGATTATAGATTTTATTAGAGAATTCTAGAAAATTCTTGAATTTTGGTTTAGAAAAATAGATATATTTTAAATACAGAATATTCTCATAAATCCATTGTTTACTATTTGCTTTTTAATTTTTTAGTATTTTTGACACCTTTTTTTTCTATTTTACCTGTCTATGGTTTTCAAAAAATTCTGAAAATTTTTGTGTTGTTTTATTGTATAGATCCGAGATTTCATCAAAAGATTCTGCAAAACCATGGTTTTTTTTTCAAAAAAACTTGAGATATTTGAAATCCAGAATTTCAACAAAATTCAATCGTTTACTATTTCTTTAGCATTTTTGGCTTTTTTTTCTGTTTCACCTATCCAAACTTGTCAAATAATTATGGAATTTTTTGTAGTGTTTTATTCGAAGGATTAGAGATTTTAGCAATGAATTCTGGAATTTCTAAAAGTTCTTTTACAAAAATATCGATATGTGAAATATTTTTTTTTTCAAAATGCTGCGGTTTACTATTTATTTTTTTCTTTTTTTATTAATTTTCACATTTTCTTTTCAATTTCGTTTATCTGTACTTGTCAGAAAATGCAGAAAATTTTTACGTTTTTTTATTTTTTGGATTAGAGATTTTTTCAAATATTTCTGGAAAATCATGGAACATTTTTCTAAAAAATATACACATTTTAAATCCAAAATTCTTCATAAATTCCATTATTTACTGTTTCTTTTTTTTACTTTTTAGCATTTTTGACGTCTTTTTTTTCCTATTCTACATAATCAAACTTGTCAAAAAATTCTAAATATTTTGTGGTGCTTTATTATACGAATTATAGATTTTATCAAAGAATTCTGGAAAATTCTTGAATTTTATTAAGAAAAATAGAGATATTTTAAATACAAAACATTTTCATAATTCCATCGTTTACTATTTGCTTTTTAATTATTTTAGTATTTTTGACATCTTTTTTTCTATTTTACCTGTCTATGGTTTTCAAAAAATTCTCAAAATTTTTGTGTTGCTTTATTGTATGGATCTGAGATTTTATCCAAAAATTCTGCAAAACTATGGTTTTTTTTTTCAAAAAAAATTGACATATTTGAAATCCATAATTTAAACAAAATTCAATCGTTTACCATTTCTTTTTTATTTTTTTAGCTTTTTTGGTATCATTTTTCTATTTCACCTACCCAAACTTGTGAAAAAATTTTGGAACTTTTTGTAGTGTTTTATTCGAAGGATTAGAGATTTTGTCAACGAATTCTGGAAATTTCTAAAATTTCTTTTACTAAAATATAGATATGTCAAATATTTTTTTTTAAATTCAGCGGTTTACTACTTGATTTTTTTGTTTTCTTTTTATATTTAACATTTTCTTTTCAATTTCGTCTACATGTACTTGTTAAAAAATTCTGGATATTTTTATGTTTTTTTATTTTATGGATTAGAGATTTTGTCAAAGATTTTTGGAAAATCATGGAACATTTTTCTAAAAAATATAGGCATTCGAAATCCAAAATTATCCACAAATTCCATTATTTACTATTTTTTTATTACCATTTTTGACGCCTTTTTTTCCTATTTCACCTAATCAAACTGGTCAAAAACTTCTAAATATTTTTGTCATGCCTTATTATACGGATTATAGACTTTATTAGAGAATTCTGGAAAATTCTTGAATTTTGATTAAGAAAAATAGAGATATTGTAAATACAAAACATTTTCAGAATTCTATCGTTTACTATTTGCTTTCTAATTTTTTCGTATTTTTGAGATCTTTTTTTCTATTTTATCTATCTATGGTTTTCAAAAAATTCTTAAAATTTTTGTGTTGCTTTATTGTATGGATCCGAGATTTTATCCAAAAATTCTGCAAAACTATGGTTTTTTTTTTCAAAAAAAATTGAGATATTTGAAATCTAGAATTTCAACAAAATTCAATCGTTTACACTTTCCTTTTTATTTTTTTAGCTTTTTTGGTATCATTTTTCTATTTCACCTACCCAAACTTGTCAAAAAAATTTGGAACTTTTTGTAGTGTTTTATTCGAAGGATTAGAGATTTTTTCACCGAATTCTGGAAACTTCTAAAAGTTCTTTTTCTAAAATATAGATATGTGAAATAATTTTGTTTTAAATTGAGCGGTTTACTACTTTTTTTTTGTTTTTTGTTTTATTTTTGACATTTTCTTTTCAATTTCGTCTATATGTACTTGTTAAACAACTCTGGCAATTTTTATGTTCTTTTATTTTATGGATTAGAGATTTTGTCAAAGATTTTTCGAAAATCATGGAACATTTTTCTAAAAAATATAGACATTCGAAATACAAAATTATTCATAAATTCCATTATTCACTATTTATTTTTTTATTACCATTTTTGATGCCTTTTTTTCCTATTTCACCTAATTAAACTTGTCAAAAAATTCTAAATATTTTTGTAGTGCTTTATTATACGGATTATAGATTTTATCAGAGAATTTTGGAAAATTCTTGAATTTTGATTAAGAAAAAATAGAGATATTGTAAATACAAAACATTTTCAGAATTCCATCGTTTACTATTTGTTTTTTATTTTTTTTAGTATTTTGACATCTTTTTTTCTATTTTACCTATCTATGGTTTTCAAAAAATTCTTAAAATTTTTGTGTTGCTCTCTTGTATGGATCCGAGATTTTATCCAAAAATTCTACAAAACTATGGTTTTTTTTTCAAAAAAAATTGAGATATTTGAAATCCATAATTTCAACAAAATTCAATCGTTTACTATTTCTTTTTTATTTTTCTAACTTTTTTGGCATCTTTTTTCTATTTCACCTACCCAAACTTGTAAAAAAAATTTGGAATTTTTTGTAGTGTTTTATTCAAAGGATTAGAGATTTTATCAACGAATTCTAGAAATTTCTAAAAGTTCTTTTACTAAAATATAGATATCTGAAATAATTTTTTTTTAAATTCAGCGGTTTACTACTTTTTTTTTTGTTTTTTTCTTATTTTTGACATTTTCTTTTCAATTTCGTCTATATGTAATTGTTAAAAAATTCTGAAAATTTTTATGTTCTTTTATTTTATGCATTAGAGATTTTGTCAAAGATTTTTGGAAAATCATGGAACATCTTTCTAAAAAATATAGACATTCGAAATACAAAATTATTCACAAATTCCATTATTTACTATTTGTTTTTTTTATCACCATTTTTGACGCCTCTTTTTCCTATTTCACCTAATCAAACTTGTCAAAAAATTCTAAATATTTTTGTGGTGCTTTACTATACAAATTATAGACTATATCAGAGAATTGTTGAAAATTCTTGAATTTTGATTAAGAAAAATAGAGATATTGTAAATACAAAACATTTTCAGAATTTCATCGTTTACTATTTGCTTTCTTAATTTTTTAGTATTTTTTACATCTTTTTTCTATTTTACCTATCTATGGTTTTCAAAAAATTCTTAAAATTTGTGTTGCTTTATTGTATGGATCCGAGATTTTATCCAAAAATTCTGCAAAACTATGCTTTTTTTTGAAAAAAAAATTAAGATATTTGAAATCCATAATTTCAACAAAATTCTATCGTTTACTATTTCTTTTTTATTTTTTTAGCATTTTTGGCATTTTTTTTCTATTTCACCTATCCAAACTTCTCAAAAAATTTTGGAACTATTTGTAGTGTTCTAATCGAAGGATTAGAGATTTTATCAACGAATTCTGGAGATTTCTAAAAGTTCTTTTACAAAAATATAGATATTTTAAATAATTTTTTTTAAATTCTTCGGTTTACTACTTGTTTTTTTGTTTTTTGATTATTTTTGACATTTTCTTTTCAATTTCGTCTATCCGTAGTTGTTAAAAAATTCTCGGAAATCAAAGAACGTTTTTCTAAAAAATATAGACATTTGAAATAAAAAATTATTCACAAATTCCATTATTTACTATTTGTTTTTTTTTACCATTTTTGACGCCTTTTTTTCCTATTTCACCTAATCAAACCAGTCAAAAAATTCTATATATTTTTGTGGTGCTTTATTATTAATATTATAGATTTTATCAGAGAATTCTGGAAAATTCTTGAATTTTGATTAAGAAAAATCAAGATATTGTAAATACAAAACATTTTCATAATTCCATCGTTTACTATTTGCTTTTTAATTTTTTAGTATTTTTGACATCTTTTTTTCTATTTTACCTATCTATGATTTTCAAAAAATTCTTAAAATTTTTGTGTTGCTTTATTGTATGGATCCGAGATTTTATCCAAAAATTCTGCAAAACTATGATTTTCTTTTAAAAAAAATTGAGATATTTGAAATCCATAATTTCAACAAAATTCCATCGTTTACTGTTTCTTTTTTATTTTTTTTGCACTTTTGGCATTTTTTTTCTATGTCACCTATCCAAACTTGTCAAAAGATTTTAGAACTTTTTGTCATTTTTATTCGAAGGATTAGAGATGTTATCAACGAATTATGAAAATTTCTAAAAGTTCTTTTACTAAAATATAGATATGTGAAATAATTTTTTTTAAATTCAGCGGTTTACTACTTGTTTTTTTTTTTAACATTTTCTTTTCAATTTCGTCTATATCTCCTTGTTAAAAAATTTTGGAAATTTTTATATTCTTTTATTTTATGGATTAGAGATTTTGTCAAAGATTTTTGGAAAATCATGGAACATTTTTCGAAAAAATATAGACATTCGAAATCCAAAATTATTCACAAATTCCATTATTTATTATTTGTTTTTTTATTACCATTTTTGACGCCTTTTTTTCCTATTTCACCTAATCAAACTTGTCAAAAAATTCTAAATATTTTTGTCGTGCTTTATTATACGGATTATAGATTTTATCAGAGAATTCTGGAAAATTCTTGAATTTTGATTAACAAAAATAGAGATATTGTAAATACAAAAATATTTCAGAATTCCATCATTTACTATTTGCTTTTTAATTTTTTAGTATTTTTGACATCTTTTTTTCTATTTTACGTATCTATGGTTTTCAAAAAATTCTTAATATTTTTGTGTTGCTTTATTGTATGGATCCGAGATTTTATCCAAAAATTCTACAAAACTATGGTTTTTTTTTGAAAAAAAATTGAGATATTTGAAATCCATAATTTCAACAAAATTCCATCGTTTACTATTTCTTTTTTATTTTTTTAGCTTTTTTCGCATCATTTTTCTATTTCACCTACCCAAACTTGTCAAAAAGTTTTGGAACTTTTTGTAGTGTTTTACTCGAAGGATTAGAGATTTTATCAACGAATTCTGGGAATTTCTAAAAGTTCTGTTACTAAAATATAGATATGTTAAATAATATTTTTTTAAATTCAGCGGTTTACTACTTGTTTTTTTGTTTTTTTTTGACATTTTCTTTTCAATTTCGTCTATTTCTCCTTGTTAAAAAATTCTGGAAATTTTTATGTTCTTTTATTTTATGGATTAGAGATTTTGTCAAAGATTTTTGGAAAATCATGGAACATCTTTCTAAAAAATATAGACATTCGAAATACAAAATTATTCACAAATTTCATTATTTACTATTTTTTTTTATCACCATTTTTTACGCCTCTTTTTCCTATTTCACCTAATCAAACTTGTCAAAATATTCTAAATATTTTTGTCGTGCTTTATTATACGGATTATAGATTTTATCAGAGAATTCTGGAAAATTCTTGAATTTTGATTAACAAAAATAGAGATATTGTAAATATAAAACAATTTCAGAATTCCATCGTTTACTATTTGCTTTTTAATTTTGTAGTATTTTTGACATCTTTTTTTCTATTTTACGTATCTATGGTTTTCAAAAAATTCTTAAAATTTTTGTGTTGCTTTATTGTATGGATCCGAGATTTTATCTAGAAATTCTGCAAAACTATGGTTTTTTTTTTTAAAATTGAGATATTTGAAATCCATAATTTCAACAAAATTCCGTTGTTTACTATTTCTTTTTTATTTTTTTAGCTTTTTTGACATCATTTTTCTATTCCACCTATCCAAACTTGTCAAAAAATTTTG
>Ga0209700_108405_pt1 | contig 13251 bp, 10 predicted proteins | sample SiratroredBW_FD_187528 | JGI IMG/M metagenome (GOLD analysis project Ga0209700, IMG submission 187528) | Root nodule microbial communities of legume samples collected from California, USA - Siratro red BW (SPAdes) (version 2) | ecosystem: Host-associated > Plants > Roots > Nodule | place: USA... | reverse complement strand
ATAATATTATATTTAGAGAACATTATATAAAACATATACAGTGTTGTATAAATAACATATATAAGCTGTATAATACATAATATATATATATATATATATATATATATATATATATATATATTAAAAATAAAATTTAATTTGATAAACACATTAATTACAAAATGTTAAATAAAAAAAATAAACAAGATAAAAATTTGAATAAGAATACACCACCTTATTTCAAGAATAAATGAAGATAATTCATTATTGAAGAAACTTCTTAATATAAGAATTTAAGCTAAGATTACTCAACATATAACTTTTCATGTCATATTTTTCTTATTATCAAGATAGTGATATCTCATTCCTCACTTTCTTCTCACTATTACAAAACCAACAAATATCTTATTGTCCCACAACAAACTTGTTTCTCTCCCACTATCACAGTTCCTAATAACTTTTTACCTCCTGCTATAAGAAAATCTACTAGAAGCACTAAATCTCCTGCTTACCTCAAGAATTTTTATTATAACATAGCTGTGGGCATAGAGAGCAAAAATTTCTATTTAGTTCAATTTCCTATTTTTAGTTTTGTAAATTACTCAAAATTTTCTAACAATCATAAGCATTTTGCATTTAGTATTTCTTTCATTGTAGAATTCAAAACTTATGCACAGGCAGTGAAGCATGAGAACTGGAGGAAAGCCATGGATGATGAGATCAATGCTTTAGTTCAAACTGGAATTTGGGAGCTTGCTGACCTTCCAATTGGAAAACAAACAGTGGGATGCAAATGGGTATATAAGATTAAACACAAGGTTGATGGCTCAATTGAGAGGTTCAAGACTAGGCGGCTAGTAATCAAGGGATTCACACAATAAAAAGGAATTGATTTCAAAGAAACTTTTTTTTTCAGTGACTAAAATCACTACTGAGGCTATTTTTGGCCATTACAACCATTAAAAATTAGCTCCTTAAACATCTTGATGTCAATAATACTTTTTTGCATGAAAATCTTTATGAAGAAGTATATATGTAGCTTCCTAAAGGTGTAGTTCCCCAAAATCCTGGTCACGTCTGCAGGTTGAGAAAATATCTTTATAGTCTTAGACAAACTAGTAGATAGTGGTATGAAAAATTATCTACAATCCTTATAGCTTCGGGTTACACCCATTCATAGTCTGATTTTTCTTTATTCACTAAACAATATACTACTGGTGCATTTACAACCTTCATTGTCTATATTGATGCTATGATTTTGACAGGGAATGATGCTCAAAAGATTACTTCAGTGAGGTCTCAACTTGATTACTTATTCCAAATTAAGGATCTTGGTCAACTGAAAATTTTCCTTTTATTAGAAGTTGCTAAGTCAAGCATTGGTGTCTTCCTTAACCAAAGAAAATACCCTTTAGAGCTTCTAGATGTTGCAGACTTGTTAGGATGCAAACCTTCCACCACTACTATGGATCCTCAAATAAAGCTAAATTCCAAAGAGAGTTCTCTCCTTGAAGACATTTCCATATACTGATGGCTCATTGGACAACTGATCTACCTGACCAACACCAGACTCGACCTTTGTTTTGTTGTCAATCATCTTTCAGAGTTCTTATCAGCTCCTACAATGACTCATTATCAAACAACACTCAGGATCCTTCGTTATCTTAAAGCTAATCGTGGTCAGGGGCTCTTTTTCCTAGTGATTCGCCATTACCAATTGAAAGATTTTTGTGATTCAGATTGGACATGTCCTGAAACGACTTCTGCATTTTTCTTGGTGATTCATTAATCTCTTTGTGATCCAAGAAGAACACATAGTTTCACGATCTTTTTCTAAGGCTAAATATCATGCTTTGGCTCTGGCAACCTGTGAAGTTCAATGATTGTCTTATCTGCTTCGTGATTTGCACATTGCTCCTCAAGACACTATAGTTCTTTTTTGTGACAACAACTCTCTCTTACATTCAACTACAAATCCTGTATTTCATGAGCATAGCAGACACATTGAAAAATTGATTGTCGTGTGGTCAGAGAAAAGGTGGTCCGTGATGGTGTTCTTCATTTGCTCCCTATCAACACTAAGTTACAAGTTGTTGACATTTGTACAAAACCTCTTATATCCAAATTATTTTTACATCTGTCGTCTAAGATGGTTTTAATCTTGAGAGGTATTAACAAATGATAAATATATGAACATCCTATAGCTTTAATTTTTTTTTTATATTTATATATATTAGGATCTGTTAGAGTAATCATCTTGTTATTCTCTAGCTTGAGTTTATGTACTTTATATATAGAGTAGTTTTCTTTTATCAATAAGAAAAATAGTTTTCATTTACAGTATTGTCTCTTGTTATTTTTTTTACAAATATTTTATTTTTTTCTTTATACCGTATTAACAATGGTAGATACAAAAAATTATTACAAATTTATTAAACATATGAATGTCTAAAGTGGTTTACATCAAGGAAATTGAAAATTTCTTTCCTTTCTTCTTCATCTCATTATCCATAAGAACATTAAATACAAAACTAAATAATTATTCAACGAATTGAAATTGTCTACTAAACAACAATAACTATACAGATAAACTAAACTAAAAGAGACAAACAAGCATTATTCTAATTAATTTATTATTCACAACTAATTTACTTTATTAAATGTGCTTTCAGGCCTTTATTCTTTATTTTCATTAATGTTTCTCTACAAACTTAGTTGAAGTCACGACCAAAAGAGGATAATTGTATTTGCAATTGGTTGGTTTAATTATGTAGGTCATTCACTAAGTTATTGGCTATTTAATTAAATTTAAGAAAATTCAAACCATCTCAACCCTATTTAATCTTTATGTTAAAAATATTTTTTCATCTTTAAGTATCATCTCAATAAATATATAATTAAAGAGAATTTAGTAAATTATTTTTTTATTATATGAGCAAATATTTTAAATTTATCTATTACTTTTTATTAGAAAACAGTTAATTTTGTTTATATTTGATTCCAGTGATAAAAAAATGACAAAATTTAAAGTTTGGAAACAAAAGACACATCATGAAGTCATAATTTAAATGAACAAAAAAGTCTTTTCATTTGTGAAAAAAGTGACGCACACAGAGAGAAACTAAGAGAAAAAAAGTTAGGGTCAAAATATATTTAAAATTACTATGGTAGGGGTTTTACCAATTTTTGTTTGCATATCCTCCTGTAGAAATTCATGTATCATTAATTACTTTTTGTTTTCTTTATAAATTATTTTGTTTGAGCTATTCCCAAATGACACTTCTAAAATTACAGAAATATAATTTTAATCCTTAAAATAATCAAATATTTGCCATTTTAGTATAGGCGTGCTTTCAAGAAATTTTGTTACTTTAAAGCTTTAGAAGTCGAAATATTTTGTCAATTGGATAATTTTTGGAGTTAAAACAAGATTTTTGCAATTGCAATGATCAATCCAGTTTATCTAATTTTAAAGTACTAAAATTATTCAAAGTAATTTAATATATTACTAGCATATATTACTTAATTATTCTTCATAAAAAGAGTTAAACTAGGCATACTCTAAACGTAAATAATTCTATTTTTCACACGCACATATATATAATTTTTAATTTTTCCTTATTTCTCTCCCTGATTGACTGATTAAATCATTCTCCTAACCCTTACCACTTATATACTCTCTCCACGAATATTTTAAGAAAATTGTATGGAAGGGATAATTCCGTCGTTGGATGCATTGCACCATGATATTTTTTAAAATATTTTAAAAACCTAATTAATTTTTAAGTATATTACGAAATTGAGCAATTATTGAAAAATATTATTTTAATTAAGTATTTAAAATATTTTTTTATATTTATGATTTGATTTTGCCGTAAAAAGGATAAGATAATTATTGTTTTTATTTTTTATTTTCAATGCCAATTAACTTGCACATGTCTTCTCCAATATCTTGTGAATAACAATAAAAATCAAATATCAAAGTTAAATACAAATAAAAAATTATACATAATCCTTAGAACGAATTTGTAAAAATAATAGATAGGAAAATGACAAAAAAAAAAATGGATAAAAACGAAAGCAATCGTACCTATCACTACACAATATCAATTTTTTATATAATTGGTGTCAGGTTTGACGTTTTGTGAGGACAACACAACACGTATTCAAGTAGGTAGCTGTAAAACTCTTCTCGTGGGCTATAAACAATAAATATACACATTGATAGTGTAGAAATACCATTATTTTCAACTGCTTTCACCAAATCTTACAATACTTTTTTTTTTATCTCTCTTCTATTATTACATTATTAAACTTATCATCCAAGGTTGATTCACCAAGTGGCGTTGAAAACTACAGCAAAAATATGACTAATAACACATGAAATGTGTTCATGAGACGAGCTTTCACACTTCGTTTTGAAATTATAAATAAAGTTACTCACAAACACTTGAAATATGAATTTGGTAATTTTTTTTTTCCAATCTAGTTCTTATTTTACTAACATGCTTTCCACGAGCTTTTTTTTTTTTTTTTTTTTTCTATAAATTGGGTTCTAAGCAAGTTGATTCTCACACACTACACCTTTTCTCTTGTTCACTTCAACTTTTGGTCACAATGGCTTGTTCACCTTCTTTGCACATAGCAATGCTCCCTTGGTTTGCAAAGGAACACATCTTACCATTTCTACGACTCTCCAATAGCCTTGCAGAAAGAGGTCTCAAAATCTCTATCTTCATCCCAAAACACACACATGCATTCTTCCAACACCTCAATCACCACCCTCATCTCATCTCCCTTATCCCAATATGTGTTCCTCAGAATGATCATGGCCTTCCCTGTGTTCCTGAAGTCACACCAGAAGTTCCTTCTTCCACTGCCTCGCTTTTGATGACTCCAATGCTCCCATATGAGAAGGACATTGAACTCCTCCTCCTTGAGTTGAAACCAAACATTGTGCTTTTGGATCATGCATATTTTGTGCCAAAACCACGCTTAATGCAATGCTTAGGAATTAAGTTTTTAGTTTATTACGTTATATGCTCTTCATCATTGACTTATGAACTATCATGTTCATACTCTTTAGGGATATATAAAGGGTACTACTGCAACATTACTGAACGTGATGACCTGTTGCATGAACCAAAACTCCTCGTTGGATCAGGAGAAGTTGATCATGGTAAAGGCATTGTTCAACGTTGTACTAATAATACTCTAACTCAATCTTATGCAACAGGACTCAAAGGTTGTGCAGTGATTGAAGAAGCTTATTTTGATTATCATAGGAAGCATGTGTTGCTTGAAGGGCATGCTAATGTACCAAAAGAAGCAACGTGCAATTTTGATGAAAATTGGGCTAAATGGCTTGGAAAGTTTGAAGCTTGCAGTGTGGTTTATTGTTCCTTTGGAAGTGAGTGCACATTAGAACCATGTCAGTTTCAGGAACTGCTGTTGGGGCTTGAGCTATCAGGCATGCCTTTTGTGGCAGCTCTTAGACCCCCTAAGGGTTTTGAGTGTGTGGAATCAGCACTTCCAAAAGGGTTTAAAGAGAGAGTTCAAGGAAGAGGGGTTGTGAGTGGTGCATGTGTTCCTCACAGGTTCATTTTGGAGCACTGTTCTGTGGGGTGCTTTGTTACCCTTTGTGGATATTCTGGGTCTTTGTCTGAGGCGGTGGTGAACAAGTGTCAGCTGTTATTGTTGCCAAATCATGGTGAAAAGGTGTTCAATGCAAGGGTGATAGGAAACACCTTGAAGGTTGGAGTGGAAGTGGAGAAGTTGAAGATGGTTTGTTTACCAAAGAAAGTGTGTGCAAAACTCTGAAAATTATGCAGAAATGATGTTAATCTATGTTGGGCTTGTCTAAAGAAATAATAATAGCTGGATTAGACCCTTATGTTATGCAGTTGATCAATAAATTATTTTGGGTTTAGTATAATTAGAGTACATTATGTATATTTTATTTTATATTACCTATATAGTGTATAAATCATAAGTATTTTTTATGAAAAATATGTTTAAAGAAGATAAGATCAATGAACAATCAATTTTGTTTTCTAGTATTGAAGATAATTATATTTTCTACCACTCTATACCAATAGAACCAATAAAGACATAAATATGTCAGAAACCAACTTCCATTTTTAATTTATTTTTTTCAATGTTTTCTCTCTTAGAATCCAAACACGGAGACCAATTTTATTTTTTTTTAATTTCTAATTTAAAATACATTTTTTTTTCAGTTTGTCTCTATATACTCTCTTTTGAAAGATTTCTATTCAATACAAAGTCACTAATAGAAACACCTCTCTAGGAATTAAAAACTTGGTTCTCATGTTGTGAAACAAGTCATTTCCATTAGACTTATCTCCATTGATATATTGACAGTATAATTAAATGAACTTTATTAGATATGAGAGTAAAAGAATCTTACATGAATGCATACCAATTAATCTCTTGTAAAAAAGAACATGAAAGAATAACACATGAATAAAGTGTCGTGTATTATGTCAAAGACTTTTTTACTTCTTTAACTAATATATCTCTTTTAAATATAGAAAAGAACCAAATAAGGTTCGGTACAAATTCATCCATGACCAGATTCAAACCACATTCCAAGGTTCTTTTGTCATTTTTTTTTTGATAATAGCAAGTAATGGACCAGTTTTTTGGTTGTGTTTGAGACCAAATCTTTAAAATTCTAAAATGTAAACCAATCTTGTGAACATCTGCAGAGTGGATTCACATGACACACCTAAAAGTATGTGAAACCAATACAAAATATTAATCCAACAACACTCCAAACTTCAGTATATATAAATTAACATTAAGGCAAAACCACAAGTGTAGATTAGATCTAGCTGTTTGGTAAACTTGGTTAAGGAGGATATGGCACATACTAGGGGCAATGTTTTGGTGCAGTGGCTACTAGCAACCTTGCTCATTGCCATGTTAGGTGGTGCCAAAGCTATTGTTTTATGTAACACAGAGTCAAGTAAACTAAGTTCATGCTATGCAGCAGTTACAGGGCAATACCCTCCAAAACCAAGTGCAAAATGCTGTGATGTTGTTAAGCATTCCAATTTGCCTTGCCTTTGCAGATACAAGTCTGTCCTACCAGCATTTGGATTCAACCCCACCAATGCTTTGGCCTTGCCCAGTAAATGTGGTCTGAAAACACCACCAGAATGTAGAGGTAATAATCTTATGGTCTGAGCAGAACTTTTATTAACATAAATACAACTTAGACTGACTAGATAGTGTTTATTGATTAAATCTTCTTCATTTTGCAGTGGTTTGAAGAAATGCTTGAGAATCACACCCACTTTGAGCACCCTTTTAGTCTTTAGTTTGCTTTCATGTGCATTCCTAATATTGGAGAAGCTTTTAAATTGGCATCTTTTACCCCTCAAATAACTTAGTAGTTTATTTTCAATCTCTGCCTTTTGCTCACATGTTTGCAAGGGGTGTGATGTATCAGTTTCCTATCAAGTCTACAATGGCTTTTGATGCGCTACCACTCAAAATATCAAGCCATGTTTCATGCCACTTCAATCTGGAGTCTAATAAAATGCTTTTCTCTCTCTCTCTTTTATTTTTTTTGGATGAATTCAATGCTCAGAGAAATAAATGGATGAGAACAGAAGTATTTGAATGATTTCTATGCACTAGCATTTGGTCACAAAAGGCAACAATCCAAAACAGAGATTATGCGATAACCACTTGCTCAATGAACTTTAACTCAATAAAACTACTTTAATCAAAAGGATGAACTAACTCAAAAGTCTGCAGCTGCTAACATGCCACAACATGCATGTCCAAAGAAAAATATGCACATCTTTAAAGCTTCAAGTAAGTTCACATTCCTGTATGATAATCCAATGACAATTACTTATTAATTACCATATTCCTCAATTGAGCAAAAAAAAAAAGCACTCGCAACAAATACAGCTATTTATCTTCAAAACTGGATGTAAATGGATCATCATTTGTGCTCCAACATTCAAGTGCATCACTGAGATATCCATGATTTGCAATACTGCTAGCACTGTGACCCGTCATGCTGAGGTCCCCCAAAAAAGGGTCTCATGTAGGCATCATCGAACATCCTCCAATAGTGATGTATGGTGAACACAGGACTTTCTATTAACATGGACAAACTTTCCTTTGCGCGGCTGATGTTGGTGGCTGCAGACTCCTCAAGGGATAGCAAAGGTAGATTCAAGTCCTCAAGTGGTGGACCTGATTCTTCACGGTTGATGTTTCTCCTTGTAGTAGTGTGGGGTAGGAGAAATCTGATTAATGGTTTTGTGAGAAAACCAAACACCTGCAATGATATTGAAGCTATATCAATTACTTAAAGGTTAGACCAACTTATAAGAATGAACAAGCAGCGTGTAATCAGAAGCTGGAATTGATTTCCCTTTGCTTGAAGAAAAGAGTTGGAAACTAATCTTATTAGCTCCACCTGAACAATTCTAAGTTGTTATTTGTCACTTTCAGGATAGAGGGAATGCCTCAACTCACCAGTGTGCTAAAAAGGACAACAATAATGGTGTTGGTAATCATCGTTGCTTTATCAGGATCAGAAGTAACTCCAGAAAACGTGAACTGCATAAAGAAAAAAGAGAAGAAATCAATGGCACCAAATTCTTAAGGTATTACTGTCATTTGTTGTTTCATAACTGTGGGAGGAATCTCCATACACAATACAATGATAAATAATGCCAGGTTGCAATGCTGATAGGATTATCCAACAAAAGATGAATGAGAAACTGACAGTCTTTGGATCAACACTCATTTATTTGATAAAATTTGTGTAGAACTTTGAATTTCATGCATATACCTGTTTGAAAGCAAGAGCAATGGAGACAGCTCCTCTGATTAGCCCAGCCCACCAAATGATTATCTGAATGGTTTATCAAGCCAATAAATAATCACAGATAGTTGCTCAATTAACTATTAGTACGAGATTATCATACAAAACATGTTTAGTAACCTGATGTCTGAAAGTGATGCGTGATGCTCGGTCAGAACTAGCACGTGTGTTTGTATAATTGGCAAGAGCAGAGAGAGGGAAAACAAATGCAGCCCTCCCAACCACTATCAATAGTATTAAGGAACTGTATATCCCCAGCAAACTTCCGTAACTGCAGTGAGTTAGTTGACAAGAGAATCTTTATTAGAGAGAAATAAGGTTTATCATACTAATGTTATGTTGCATCTTGCAACATATCTCACAAATTATTCTTAAGAAAATTCCAGAAACACAGATGTTGCAAAATAACAAATACTTAAGATCTAGTGTGTCAACAAGAAAACAATTTCAAGCAGCAGAAAATAAGGTAGCTAACATGTGGTTTTATTCATAATCCAATTATTACCGAATGTTTTCAATTAGAAGAAGATCATACTTCATGATTAAAAATAATGTTCTCTTGATCATGACCAATTGTATCACAATCTGATACATATTTGGACATTGTTGAAACAGTAGTTGAAGTCACATTAACTTACTATGTAGGTAGTAATAACACTATGTGATCAGCAACTATTAAATGTGCTACACAAGAACATTTATTAGATGATAACACATGCCATCTGTATGTGATGTATTAGTGACAAGTAAAGTCTGGATAAAATACAATTGTTTAGAGTTGTATAAAGGATTAGGACCTTAAATGAGTCATCTTCCACTTCTCAATGTCAAGGGCATCCATGCCCACATATAGAAATATGAAGGTTTCTGCAATAAATGACATTGTTGCAAAAACATGCCTGGAGGAGGGAAACAAATCAGGAATCTCAGACCGTTTAATCTGGAAATTACTGAAATCTTTGATGGATGATGAATCCCTACCTGGTTGTGATTCTTGAAGTTTCAGTCACATTATACCATGCATAGTGTGACATGAGTATTCCAGAAAAGAAAACGGTGAGGATTCCACTTAGATCAAATAGCTGCAAGAATTTGCAATAAGATGGATGCACAAAAAAAAAAAGGAAATTATTTCTATATTTCTGGTTTAGTTCATCATTGTAGACAAAAATAGACTGTCTTTATATAAAGATAGAAGGTTTTGGTTAAAATTTATCTTATGCTAACTAAATTGCCTCCTTGTAAAACTTAAGGACAGGTTAGTCAACCAGTTCCCTGCTTCCTACCTCTCTTCTTCCATATCAAAGTATCTAAAAAAGAGAGAAAATCACAAGAAAAATAAAGAGGAAGTAAAGAAAGCTTTATAAAGCCCCTAATGCTGACTGAACCCAAAACCATTTAGTTATATTGCTTGCAACTAATGTCAAAATCAAAAGCAGAAAAATTCTATGAGCTTCCTTCCAATACCTCTGCCAACATGTAGGATAGGTATGCCATTAACATCATCAATGCAATTTCACGAACACTTGAATGTCTGCATGTATATGCAGAGACAAACTTGTTAATCTGTACTCAAAATTTCACTTGAAAAAGCCTATTTTGTGAGAAACTTAAGAGAATGATACATACCTTCCAAAGGTTAAGGCTTTCAAGAGATATGATGTGAGGAGGCCAGCCTGCATAAATATGCATTTATTTAGAGAAAGGAGATCAGATGAAAAATAAGAGGGTCCCTCTGTTCCTTTGTAGTTTATACTAATTACAAGAACTAAATTTTGTTTGAAATAAATATGCAATTTGACTCTTACTTGATTCTAATACCTTTCAACTAATCATGATAGGAGACTACGGACATTAAAAAACACTTTTCAGTTTCATACAGATTCCCATTCTTCACAATATCATGCTGACAACCAAATTTTACAATCCCAATGCTCTTTATAAAGTCATGTATTGTGTTAACACAATACATTTACAAGTGTTATGTGCAAGTCAAGCATGGACACAGCTTGCAAATTCTTCCATAAAAAGTCTAACTTAAAAATGATAACAAGGTTTTGAATCAAATGTAAATTTTCTGGGACAAACTAAAAGATAAGCAAGTCAAAAAAGTTTTGTAAATTTCACCATGAATGCTCTTTCATGCATGGAGTAGGTAACATGAGATGCATGTGAAAGAAACACAAGCAACTAATTAAAGAATTTAAAAAGAAATTCATAAAGTCATCTGATAACACATGAAGAAAATTATTAGGCCAAATTTGCATACAACTTTTCATTAATGAAACTCACTAGAATTCCAAGACCAGTGCTTAACACGAACAGATACAAGAAATCTCCAATAACCACGAATGTCTTGCTGTTAAATCTTGAAACATCAAGCTTTTGCACTGCATTGAAGAGAACAACTGATGTGGCATCATTTACCACTCCTTCCCCAAAGACTAGGCTGTATAGTAAAGGAGTTTCATCTTGGTGGAGAACCTACAACAGATTCCAAATTCAGAGTTTGACAATTAAGAGCATACAAAAAGAGTTAGATGAAAGTCAACCATTTACCAATTGTAACCAACCTGCAGGGTACAAACTGTGTCCGTTGATGAGAAAATTGTTCCTATGGCTGAATCAAGTTAAGATAAGCTAATTATATTTCATCCACATCTGATATATCCAAGTACATGGTTCATTATAAATATAGTTTGTGTTTGTGCAGTATTGAAATGATGCAATGACCTTACCAAGATAATCTTTCCCAGTCAGGCCAAGCAACTTCAACTTGGGAAATATCCACCAGGTGCCTGAATGAACCGAATACAAAGACTTAAAGGTAAATTATTGTTGAAAAATTGTCAGTGGCAAACTACAAGGCAAGGAAAAACTACGAGATTGTGTCATTACCGCAAGTAATAACAGCAGTTGAAATAAAAACACCAATGACACCAAACATCATGATGGTTAAAAAGTTTTGGAAGAATTGCTTCTTCTTCACCTGAAATCTGTTAGGAGGGTTAACTCTACACATAAAAAAAGTTTTGAACCACAAGAACTGCTTTAACTCTAATATAAGACAAACTCTTACCCTGCATTGAATATTATGGGAGGAAGGAGATATATGAAGAACAGTTCTTCATTAAATGTAAGGATGCGAGAACTCTTTCCTTTGGTGATCAATAGCAGTATAACTCCAGCAGTGATTCCCTACCAAGGAGAAAGTTAGATGCACAAAGGCTCAATGAAAGTGTGTATTCAACATTAACTTCTTTTAATAATCCTACAAAACTATCCATAAAAGTATTAGGATTGATCAGTTGTTTGAAAAAAATCATCCTGTTAAGGAAGGGCAAACAATAAGAGAAAAAAAATTCTTTCCTGTTAGAACTATTTCTAAAAAACCAAAAAACACATAGAAACAAAGTACATGTGTTCTTCATGCCATTGCTAATAATTTATTTTGCAACATACACATTCTTATTCTATAAACAATGAACATGCATAGCTGATAATGGAGAGAAAGAAAACCCTAAAAACAATATGATCAAAATTCAGAATGGGAGAGAATGCAGCTTACTACTATAATGGCAACTATGGATTCATTAACCCATCGATTTTCTTCAAGCAAGTGACCAATGACCAAACAAAGGCAGAGAACAGCCACAAAAAGTGAAATGGGCACCACTTGTGCATGTTCATGAGCCAAATTGCTGACACCTTCAGAGATCATCGAACTCAGTGAAACCATACTCACGTATCGTCCTCTCTAATTAATAAATTCTGTAATAATGTTACTCTCACACACCTCACGTCACTAGTTCATATATATAATATAAAACTACTTTTCTTGGGAAACACAGAATAACGAAATATATATAGGAATTCAAATACGTTGTTTGCTGATATAGCTTTGATATCATAAACAGAAACAAACATGACACCGAGACGAGAAGAACGTGTAGCGATGATAGCAAGAAAACAGTGCATGAAGGAACAACGTGTCAGTCTCGAAATCAGTCTATGATCTCCCGATGACACCATGCAAACTTATTTTAATATTTTGGTACGTGTTATCATCACACTGTACGTAAGCTACTCAGGTATATTTGTCATGCATGCATAAGATATAATTTTAATATCTTTCTAATCTTTCAGTTATATTTAAATATTTATCTTAGGTGTTAAGTTCTATTAATAACTGATTGTAATCATAACTGAAAATAATTTATTATTAATTTTATCTTCAATAATATAACTTATTATGGAATACATATATTATTTTAAAATATTTATAATTATAATATTATAAATTTTAATAAATATTTATTTTAATTGCTTTTTATTTATAGTTATTATGATATTTCATTTTTTATTTTATATATATATATATATATATATATATATAT
>Ga0209700_108404_pt1 | contig 13251 bp, 9 predicted proteins | sample SiratroredBW_FD_187528 | JGI IMG/M metagenome (GOLD analysis project Ga0209700, IMG submission 187528) | Root nodule microbial communities of legume samples collected from California, USA - Siratro red BW (SPAdes) (version 2) | ecosystem: Host-associated > Plants > Roots > Nodule | place: USA... | reverse complement strand
AGTTACCGCGAGGACAGTGTTGCAGAAGTTGCAACGAACGTAGCAGAGGTGTTCAGATGGTGGAACCAGGTCCATGGTGAGTTTGTCGTCGTGGTTCATATTTCGAAGGAACAAGGGTTAGGAGGAGAAGCGTGAAAGAGGAGTGAGTAGGTTTAGCAGAGGGAGGAAAATGTTGCAGTTGTAGGGTTTAAGATAGCAATTTGAAAGGGTCAGTGGGTGATATATAGGAATAGGAATTGGAAGATATATAGATAGATGAAGTTGTGTTGTGTTGTGTTGTGTTGTGGGGTAGCGTCAAAAAGAAGAGTAGTTTTACCACTTGGTCTTGTAGTAGTACAATTTGCTGCAGCATTATATTGCACGCTTTGTTTACAGACATGACCTGCACCAAGCACTGACACTAATTAACCATCTACAATCGCCAAAATATCGTTACTTTATGGCACATATATACATGTATATATCTATATACTCAGTAACATGAGCTACACAAAATCCTATTTCAAATACAAGTTATTTGATTCTGTTAATCATCAATGTACACCTTGATGTGGATAATCAAGTTTTGTTCTTTAAATACATTAAGTCAACAAAGAAATGTAGCTTTTCCATTAATGAGAAAAATATTAACTTTTAGCCAAATGTTAACTAGTGCCACAACTAGCCAAATTTTAACAAGTTTATTGAGTCATTTAATCATAAATGTGTTTATTGTAAAGTTAAGTTATTCAGCATTAGGTTTTACTATCTAAGAATCTGCATAGATTTAAGAAAGTTTACTATTTCTTTGGCATGAGTCATTTTGTATGCATATATCTGTGTGTGATAAATTTTTTAGAAAGAAAACTTGAGCATATATGTTAGATCTTACAATCAGATTGGAAATTTTAGGGAAAAAGTGGTTCTTTTTTTACTTCACATCTAATGCAAAAGATGTAAAGTGCTTGTTGTCATCGGTTACAATTTTCAGTTCCAATGTTTGCAAGTGTGGCATTGCTTCAGTTTATCATCAATAAAAAATAAAATATATATATATATATATATATATATATATATATATTATTTATATATAATATTTTATTAAAGAAAATCAATGTCAAGTGAAAGTATTATGTGAATACTATTGTCAAATTAATTTTATCTAAACTAAATTAACACTAACACGTTTTTATTTTAAAATTTATTTAATTTAGTGTTGATTAAGCCAACACTAAATGAGATATATTTTTAATATTAATTTAGTTTGTGTTGGTTTGACCGACTCTAATGTAGTAATTTTGAAAAAATAATAATTTCTTATATAAAATAATAGTTTCTCTATATTAAACAAAATCAAATACAAACAAAAAAAATAAAAAATAAAAACTTGTAATGGATGAATGTGGATAAAAGAATTAAATATGAATGAAGGAGATAAGAAAATAAGTACAAATAAATGTATTGGGAGTTGAATATAGATGAAAAAGATGAATATTGTTGAAGAACAGTTTAAAGAGATTTAAATAAAAAGTGGGAAAGGAAAGTTGTGAATAAGAATTTTAATCTTTAAATTTATGTCTTTGAATTAAAAATAATAAATGATTGAAATTTGTTATTTTATCACGAAGACATAATAATTTATTAAAGATATATTATATTAGTACCGGCTTAAATAATAATAACTTAAATAAATAAAAAGATAAAATTAGTGTCAGATTAACTATATTAATTTAAATAAATATAAATACTAAAAATAAATCAAATTAGCGTTAACCAAATCAATACTAATTTTATTTATTTTTAATATTTATTTTAATTAGGTCGTTTAAATTAATGTTAGTGTGACGTTAACATAAATATTTTTATTTACTGAAAAGAAGTAAAACATAATTAATATTATTAATATGAAACTCACACAAATATTTATTTACTAAAAGATTTGAAAATAATTAGTATTAACTTAAAGATAACTAAGTTAACTCTATTAAAAATTAAATCATTTAAATATAATTTTATTTTTTTAACCTTTTATATCATATTAGTTAACTAGTCCAACTCTAATAATGTTATTATATGATGAACACTAATATTTGAAAGTTAACTTAATATTTTTGTATTGTATTAAGAAGGGATGGTAATAATTTTTTTCCTTATAGGAAAATTTATTTTATATAAATTAACTTAAACGTATTTAAAGAACAAACTTAATTTTTTTAATATTGTTTCAACTTCATAAAAAAAATAAAACAACAATTTTTTTATTCTTCAACATTTGGAGCAAGTGTACCACTTCAAAACATTCACTGACTATGTATATAAAATAAATTATCATAATTAAATTAGTGTAATAACTCATTTTCATTCTTTAAAGATATACAATAGGACAATTTGGTTCACGATAAATATAATTACAAGTTGACCTTTATTAGTGAATTTTTTTAAATTGTTATTGAAATGGACACATTTTGAAAAATTTATGCATATGAGTAGGTTTTAGTAACATGACATGATTTTATTATAAAAAAGTTTTGTATATCATATATTATTTTAAATTTATGAAAATAAAATTGTATAAACTTATCACAACTTTAATATAAGAGAAGTCGAGATTTTTTTTTATTTAAACTAAAGTCAAGTTATGCTATTACGACTTTATCTAAAATAAAAAATAAATAAATTTCGATTAACAAAATCATTAGGATCAAACACTTCATTTCTCATATTAAAGTAAAGTGATATGACTTTATTTTCATAAATCTATAGTGGTATGACTTTATTTTCACAAATCTATAGTCTTGTATGCATGCATGATTTATTCATATGAATAATTTTTAAAATTCTGTCAATTTCTAGTATTTTTTGAGAAAATTACACCAATTCAATTAAAAAAAAAATCATTTTGTCATAATATGTTAGTACAACTATGATATGTTAGTTTACTTTATTTGTGTATATGCGTTGTGATATCTTAAATCTTCTAATTTATATATTTGTTTTTTTTTATAAATAAATATGTTAGTTAGTTTAGTGAACAATTGATTGATTTTTAAGTATATATGTAATACTCAAACATATTTACGCTCTTTGTTGTGATTCGAGGCACAGGATTACAAATCCAAATTTGATTGAATGTTTAAAATTGGAGTTGTTAAACAGAGTACTCCTTCAAATAATCGAATTTATAAGCTTAAATAAATATGAGAACTAAAAAACAAAAACAATTGAAAGATGAAATCAGTTTAGTGTTGAATAGTGCTAACCCTTACCTTTTCCACTGAACCTAAACCTTAATATCGACATTCAAAAAATCATCCCCGAAAATTGAATTTTGAGATCTTTTGAAGAGCAAAAACCGTATTTTATCCCAGTTTGTAAATACCATATTGATAAACTATATGCGTGTTTGAGTGATTATTTGCAAGTTTAATTTTGAATGGATTTGATTTCATTAAATTAAATTAAATTGAAGTTTATTTAGAAGTGAAGTGACTTATGCTTAAAATATCATCACCGAAACTTCCATCCCCACTCTTTCTACGAAAACTATACATTTACAATTTTTTTGCTTTTGGAATCACAATACTTTTTTTCCTGTGTCATACATAATTTTCTTTTTTAATTCTATGAACATGTTACATTAACGTAGGATAGTTAATTAACGTTTAACAGGCCCTTCAAAGATTTAAGTTTGAACTTTGGTGCTATTTAATTGATATAGGGAGAAAAATCCTTATTAAATGAAATATTTTAGATGTCTCCATTATAGAATTTTATTTTGAATAGTTTCACTCTTACGTATATTTTACAAAAGTTCTTACAATTCATGTATGTAATGTAAAGAGAGAGAGAGAAATGATTTGTAAAAAATATTGTACAACTTTTTATACGTTTTACTTTTTTTCCTTCAATGCCCCTTCAATTTATCTACTATTGTTAAAATTGTTTGATATATTTTTTTTATTTTTAGCGTGAAATTGGATTTAACTATTTTAATTGTATAATTTTGAACGGTCTATTTACTTGACATATAATGTAAATTTGATATATTTTTTTTATTTTTAGCGTGAAATTGGATTTAACTATTTTAATTGTATAATTTTGAACGGTCTATTTACTTGACATATAATGTAAATATAAATATTGACATGACAGTTACCAGTGTTTCCACATTAATTAATTAGCATGTTGATGAGATGTCAAATGATCTTACAGGGTCATGTGACCAATAATATATGTCTTAAACACGTGTTTAATTTATTTAAAATAAAAATGAAGTTAAATATTTTGATTAAAAGAATTGAAGGTGAAGCTAATATTACCATTTTGAAATATATAAAAGAATTGAAGGAAGAATGTTAGTTTAACTCCATTTTTAGCAAAGGTAGGTTAAACAAGTCTTGTATTAAGTACAATACACCATGTTAACTGATAAACTAAAACTACTCAACTAAATATTAGCCCTATTAAACCATAAAAAAAAAAAAGCATTCTTTACGTGTAATTAAGATTTTATTTTAGAAAAAATTATTTTTTACAACTCGTATTTTCTCTTAAAACTATTTAACAACTTTAAATAATAAAAAAGACATTAAATTAAGTTATTTAATTAAACTATAAATTAAATTATTGAATAAAAAATTAATGAAATTAATTGTGAGATGATAATATAAAATTTGAAGGGTGTCATGATATGATATTTTTTTATGCATTGTTCTTTCTCAGGTATATATTGACTTTCAAAATTAATCCTATTTGACAATAGTATTAAATGAGAGGAGTTTTTTCTACAAAAATCCTAATCTCAATTTATCACATTATAGGAAAATCACTCTTTTCCACTAAACCTAACCCTTATGATGTTTGGATGTGATTCATACCATTCATAGAGTGTATTAGATTGCATATAACATATAAAAAGGTAATTAAAGTAAAGGAGACAAATAACTCAGACAACTAAATAGCAGTACACAATGAGCATATATTGTTTGGTTACACCTAAATCTTCTCACATCATAAAGTGTAGTTGAACATTTCATGACTTTAGAAGCTAACCTCCCCTCCCCTAAACTTCCATTGCATAAATAAACATGTTGGCCCCTATTTTTCACCACTACACATACTCACACACACACTTCTTAAGTAACCCTAGTATTCAATCCTTCCAAAATAACTTTCTCTCCAAGTTATTCACTATTTTTTCCTCAAATTGCAACCCATAAGACTTCCACATCTCAAATAAGGAGAATAAAGTATAGGAACTCTTCCATTATTATAAATGCATTGCATTTTAGTGATTGAAGTGAACGCTAATGAACCTGTAAGCCCACCTAGTAAATATGGTAACACCTAAATTAAATCCATGCACACTTGCTAAGAGGAGATGAAAAGTGTTTCAGACAACTCCCAAATTAACACCACAATAAAATCCCAATTATGTGAGTGTAAAGAAGTCAACTTCATAAAAAAAAAACACATAAGAGCCAGAATTTAGTATAGATAGAATTTGATTACAAAACTATTGAATTTTTCTTAATTTTTTGTATACCCATCTTGATTAATAGTAGAAATTAAACAACAACAAAATTACTGAGCATATATCAGGTTATATTATTCCTATCCCTCACTATATAAGTGCATGTGTGATGTATATGATACATACTAGACACTCCAACCATATATATATATATATAGAGTTTGGAGTATTTGATACATGAAAATCCTACTTATAGGAATTAAAAGTATAAACAAGGAGAAGTGGTTCCTATGTTAAGAAATAAAAATAGAAAGTTGATTAAGATCTGAAGATTGGTGAAAAGGGGAAATAGATATTTAGTAATTTTTTGTGATTAATAAAGTGTGAGATAGAAAGTAAAGAGAAGTGAAAGTGTAAATTGAAATAAAGAATGAGAGGAAAAGTGGATGGATGAAGGAGGACTATATACACTTAAGTGTTTTCCGATGTTTGAGGGCATTGATTGGGTAGACGCAATTAAGAGGAAGATTGGATTGGATAGATGGTAAAGGGTGGGAAAGGTCATAGGAAAGGTGTTGAAGGATGAGAAGAGGGTGAAATTAGAGAGAAAAGGGGAAGGGAGAAAAGATAGTGAAGGGAAGAGGCCCTGTAATGGAAGGCCTCTTTTTGTGGGTGCAGCGCTTGAAGAGGAAATGTGAGAGTGACAGGTGCGAGAGTGACATGTGAATTGGTGATGGCAGGAGATGGGATGGGTTTTGCGGTGTCCTTTTGTGATGGGACGATTCCACAATTCCCAAACAAGGAAACAAATCTATCTCCTCACTTGAGGCCCCTACCTTTCTATGCTTGTATAAATAAATGCACACCAGTTTCCCTACCTAGGTCTCACACCTTTTCTCATTCACTCACCTAGCCCCTCTCCCTTTTCTCTAGTCCGATGATTCCGATGATTCCTGCCACATAAATTCATTTTCAACTATTCTTCTTTAATCAAACCAAACTAACTTCTCTTAACACCTTTCTCATCCTTCATTCTCATCGTATTAAACACCTAAACCTACTTTTCCTCACAGATTCCTTTGTCTTTTTCGAAATCATAACCCTATTCCCCTTCACACCATCTTCCTACGTTTAGTTCTGTTCATTAACTTATTTGGACACAATCATTTGATCTATTGTTACCCAAACTTGTTATCCATATCGGGAAATTGGGACAACACACCTTCTCCTCTTCTCCCTCTGTCACAAAGGTGAATTCGTTTACACTCACCAAGGTTGTCTCTTACTTTCATTAGCCACATAATCTGAAGAAGGGTCAATGAGACAACGACACTCGTCCACAAACATATGCCCCAAACCAAGGGCTACCAACCTATTGTGTCTAAACGTGCACAATTTGCTGTGAGGGGATTTGAATGAAGTGATTTAAGTAAAGGGTTTTTTTGGATGAATTGATAAAAATAACTTTGAAATGTGTACCTGTCTGTAAAAATATGTCCAGTGTTTTTAAAATAATGATATAACATTAAATCATGAAAATGGTTTAGTTAGTGTAGGCAACTAGTTTTTCCACTGCAAAATAACCAAAATCGTGCTTCTATTAAACTCGTGGTTCTTAACTTTTTAGTCCGTAAAAAAGCAAAACGTTGTCCGTTTAATTCGTAAAAATAAGAAAACTAAATAATTTTTTGTGTGCTATCACTTTAATTCCTCAATTTAATTATTATTGTTACTGTTTTTCTTTTATATATATATATATATATATATATATATATATATATATATATATATATATATATATATATAATTCAAAAAATTGCATGACTTTAAGTTATATCATGGAATTTTTTGTATTTTACACAACAGTGAATGATGGATTACAGTTTTAAGATTTTCTTTTAAAATTTTGTAGTTTTCGTAGCCTAAGCTAAGCGTATAACACTTTAGACAGCCAAATTAACTATTTATTCTTAAATTTGATTTTAAATATTTATTTAAAAAGATTTTTATCATTTATGAAAGTAACCTACTAGTTAGGTATTTAAGTATGAGTCTAAATCTCACATTGAGTAGAAATGAGAAAGTTGAGCAACATATAAGAAAGAAGACCCATAAATCCAATACTTTAAGATTTTGGATTAAAGCTAGTATTGTTCCCTTATGTGGTTTGACTCATTTCTCATTCTTATTTATCTCCCCAAGGTTTTCCCCCTCGGATTTTCCTAGCAAGTGGTATCAAAGTCGATGGTTTGCAACTTGGGTGAGCCCAGATTGTTAGGTATTTAAGTGTGAGTCTAAGTCTCACATTGAGTACAAATGAAAAAGTTGAGCAACATATAAGAAAGAAGACCCATAGACCTAATGCTTTAAGGTTTTGGGTTGAAGGTGGTGTCATTCCCTTATGTGGTTTGGGTCATTTATCATTCTTGTTTGTCTCCCCAAGGTTTCCTCTCGGATTTTTCCAATAAGTGGTATTAGAGCGAGTTGAGATGGCTATGTCAGGAGGTATTAAATTCGAAGTTGTGAAATTCACTGGTCACGGTAATTTTGGATTATGGCAGACGAGGGTGAAGGATTTGTTAGCGCAACAAGGGTTGTTGAAGACTTTAAAGTCGTAGAAACCAACAAAGATGGAGGATGAGGATTGGGTGGATGTGCAGGAACGAGTAGCAGGAACCATATGATTGTGTTTGGCAGATGAGATCATGTACCATGTAATCAGTTTGTCCTCTTTAGATGAAATCTGGAAGAAACTCGAATCCCAATTTATGTTAAAAACCTTGACGAATAAACTGTATCTAAAGCAGAAGTTGTATGGGCTAAAGATGCAGGAGGGGAACGATTTGGCACAACATGTGAATATTTTTAATCAAATAAACACAAATCTAGCGCAACTAGATGTGAAGATTGAGGATGAAGACAGAGCAATAATTATGTTGTGTTCGTTGCCTTCTTCTTACGAACATATTGTGAAACCCTTACGTATGGGAAAGAAACAATCAAGGTTGAGGAGATTACTGCAGTGTTGTTGGCACACAACAAACGAAAGCACAATGCAGGGGAGAGTTCTTCTTAAGGTGACAGTTTATACATTAAGGGTGGCCAGGAACGTGGAAGAAGCAAGAGAGGGATGGTTCTGGAAAACGAAATTCTAGATCAAAGTCAAGGGGTAAAAAGATGATTCACTACTACAAGTGTAAACAGTCAGGTCATATGAAGAAGAAATGTCCAACGTGGAGAAAACAGACTGATGAAAAACAAGCTGACTCATCCAAGTCTGTAAATGTGGTGCAGAATGAGGAGTCTGATGCTAGTGACGGTGACATGCTTTTTGTTTCAACTACTCAAATTTCGGATGTATGGATTCTTGATTCAGGATGCTCTTGTCATATAACGCCTAATAGGGAGTGGTTTATGACTTACAGGTCAGCTAATTCTAGTTGTGTCTATTTAGGTGATGATAGATGTTGCAATATTGTTGGTATTGGTGATGTCAGAATTAGGATGTATGATGGTACTATTAGAACATTGTGTGATGTTAGGCATATACCTGAATTGAAAAGGAATTTGATTTCCTTAGGCACTTTAATGGTTTTATTCCTAAAGCTGATGAGGATAGAGAGACCATTATAATTGTTAAAGGTGCATTGACTGTGATGAAAGGAAAGATAACTGCTGGAAATATCTATAAACTATTAGGTAGTACATCTACAGGTGGAGTTCATTCTGTTGAGTCACATGATGATAATACAAAATTATGGCATATGATACTTGGACATCTTAGTGAACGTGGGATGACTGGATTGCATAAAAGAAATTTGTTGCATGGTGTTAAAACTTGCAAGCTCGACTAGAGTTAGTTTTATGACTGAGAAGCATACAACTGAAGGGATTCTAGATTATGTGCATCCTGATGTATGGGGCCCTACCAGAGAGTCGTCATTGGGTGGATCTATGTATTATATTACTTTTACTGATGGTTTTTCTAGAAAAGTTTGAGTGTATTTCTTGAAACAGAAATCTGAAGTTTTTAACAAGTTCAAGTTGTGGAAAGCTGAGGTGGAAAACCAAACAGGTAGAAAAATCAAGTATTTGAGGTCTGATAATGGCACAAAGTACACAAATTCATAGCTCCAGAAATTTTGTGAAGAGCATGGAATTCAGAGACATTTTTTGGTGCGAAAGACACCACAACATAATGATGTTGTTGAAAGAATAAACAGGTCATTGAGTGAAAGGGATAGATGTTTAAGATTGAATGCAGGGCTTCCTAAGTGCTTCTAGGAAGAGGCAGTTAGTATGACATGTTACCTCACCAACAGATAACCACGAGCTTCCTTGGGTGGTAAGGTTACAGAAGAGGTATGGACAGGAAATGCAGTTGATTAGTCACTTACGAATATTTGGTTGTCCTGCTTATGTGCATGTGCCTGGTGATGAGAGATTGAAACTTGATGCAAAATCCAAGAAGTGAATTTTTTTGGGCTATAAGAAAGGTGTGAAAGGCTACAAGTTTTGGGATCCAATTGACAAGAAAATGGTGATCAGTAGAGATGTAGTTTTTGATGAGCAGTTCATGTTGCAGCAGAATTAAGAAAAGGTGCAGATGGAGTTAGAACATATCCCAGTATTAACAACATCATAAAGAATTGAAAGTTCTAATCCAGCATCAGGTGGTTCTAGTACAGTTGATTTGCAGGACTATAATCTTGCAAAAGATAGAGTGAGACGCACCAATGTAAAAACTCTAACTAGATCGGGTTTTGATGATATGATTTCTTTTGTTCTTAACATTACCAGTGGGATCCAACCACTTTTCAAGGGGCTATCACTAGCCAAGATAGATAGAATTGGATGGGTGCAATAGTAGAAGAGATAGAATCCTTGCAGAAAAACCAGACATGGAAGATAGCACGCCTTCCTGAAGGAATGAAGGCTATTGGTTGCAAATGAAATTAACCTACTTGAGTGAAGTATGATTACTGAAATTTTTCTTTCAATAAGTAAATATTCAACTCCTGAACTTGATCTTGTTTTAGAATAGAAAATTTTACAATTTTTAAGATATTAAAAAATACAATAAGTAAATATTCAACTCCTGAACTTAATCTTGTTCTAGAATATAAAATTTTACAATTTTTAAGATATTAAAAAATATTGAATTTGAATTGATATCATTTCTTTGTTCGAGTAAGATAAATTTAAATTTAGTGAATTTTAATTTTTTATTTGGATAAAGTATTTTAATTATCATAAAATTTAAAAAATCATTTAAATATTAAATAATTGTTAAAAAAATAGAAAAAAATATCAACATTGGTAATATTTTGAGGTTTCTGGTTAACATTAAAAAAAATTCTTAGCAAACTATTGATAGTAAATAATATTTATGTGAATAATGAAAAAACATCGCACACATCAATAAAAAAAATAATTACGAGAAATGTATTGAAACAATCTAATTCACAAAAATATTGTCTGAGAAAATTCGGACCAATATCGAGCAATAAACTATAGTGATAAAAAAAAGTTACAAAATAACTCATATTAATATCAATAAAAAAAACATAGTTAGCATCAACAAAAAAAAAGTAGTAATTTCAAGAGTGTCTCGATCTTAGTTTAACCAATTACTGCTCAACAAAAATAGAGTTAAAGGAAAATTACGAAAACCATTTAAGGATAAAGAATTTCATATTCTTACCTTTCATATAAAATTTGAAATTATCTAATTTTAATCAATCTAATTACTCTAATAGAATTCTAAAATTTCAATTTCTTTTAAAATTTATAAAGAAAAAAACATTTCAAATTCTCTAATCAAATGAATTAACTTTTACAATTCCACATTCAAGAAAATTGATTAATGTAACAACTTAGTAGTCAAAGAAATACATATTATGACATTATCTTACGTCATTGTAAAAGGCATTTTTTTAAAAAAGTTAAATCTTTCGACCAACATAAGTATATTAAATATTGTTATGGAAATATAAATTATTTTTTACCATAACTTCACAAATAATATGAGATTAAAGGGATTTTCTTAACTTAATAGATTATAATAAGTCTATATAACATCATAATTCAATTGTGACTTGATTCACCTATCTTTCACCATAAGACAATTGATACGACTTACAACAATTGTTTTCTCAAGAACTATCTCGTTGGAAATTGAAGTCATGACCTTAGTCCTAGTAATGATTATTAGATTGACCATTTACTAGTACACAAAAGTATTTTTACATTAGTTCCAAAATAGATATAGATATAGGCGATATAGAACGTCTTGAACATTCTACATCGGTTCTATAACTGATGTAGTATGTGTATATACTACATCGGTTGATAAATAAATCATCAACGTAAAATATCAATCCTAAGAGTGCTCAAGAGGAGATACTACGTCGGTTTGGAGCCACAACGATGTAGTCTCTATCCTATTACATCGGTTGTGACTCCCAACCTATGTAATATCTCTATTTTTTTCTAAAAATATTTCTAGAATTTTTCAAAATTCTTTGATAAAATCTCTAATCCATATAATGAAAAACCACAAAAATTTCCAAAATGTTTTAACAAGTATAAATAGGTGAAATAGAAAAAAATATGTCAAAAATACTAAAAAAAATAAAAAAACGAATAGTAAACAGTGAAATTTTGGAAAAAATTTAGATTTTGAGTAACTTTCATTTTTAGAGCGTCTCAATCCGAGCTCTATAAAAGATTATGGTCGTTTGAAATTTTTTCATCCTAAATTTTTAAAACCCTAAATCTATGATAAATCTATACAATGTAAGAATTCTAACATCAAATATACACTTAACCAAGTTGATGATAAAAAATTTGGGTCTAAAATAAATTTTCTAACTATTTTTAATGAATTTTACAAAATTGCTAACCTCTTGCAAAAAGAAGTGGCAAGGGATGTCGAACCAAACATTCACGATAGAGAAAGGCTCACACATCAAATGTATAGCATCTTTAAAAACTTGTAATGTAAAAAAGTTAGCAAATCACCTATGTCAAAAATGTTAAAGAAAGTAGATGAAGACAACGAAGGAACCAATAAAATGAGCATGAGTGAGAGTGAAAACCAGAGAACACACAAGAGAAACTTAGGGGCACGGCAAGGAAAACATAAATAATGAAAGCAATAAAATATTACGTTAATAAATCCGCTCGCACTCACTCAAAAAATGAAGTTTTTCACACGCTGAAGCATATTACATCAACTGTAACGAAAACCAATATAATAAATAGACACTTTTTACATTGGTTGTAAAAAGTTTTTAATTATTTTTATTACCTACCATTAATCATTTATTCAAGTTTTAGACAAAGTGCATAAGGAAGGACACAAACCCAAGATCTCAATAACTGGACAAAACCCTAAACCATCAGACCAAAGGAGTTTTTTTGTCATGTTACGATTAATATTATACTTATTATCACAATTATAATAATTATTAATAGTAATAGTATTATTAATAATACTATTTTTATCATTAATATTAATAATAATATTATTATTATTTTAAAATTATTATTATTATTATTATAAACTATTATTATAATTAATACGATGATTATTATTATTATTACATTATTATTTTATATTATAATAATAATAATAAATAATAATAATAATAGTAATATTGTTATTATTATTATTATTAACAATATTATTATTATTATTAATATTATTATTATAAATACTATTTTCATTATAAATATTATTATTAATATTATTGCTATTATTAATATTATTAATATTAATAATATTATTATAATTA